>Ga0206995_1028_pt1 | contig 28141 bp, 18 predicted proteins | sample Alteio_BWMinCont_5_FD_153480 | JGI IMG/M metagenome (GOLD analysis project Ga0206995, IMG submission 153480) | Enriched cells from forest soil in Barre Woods Harvard Forest LTER site, Petersham, Massachusetts, United States -... | ecosystem: Environmental > Terrestrial > Soil > Temperate forest >... | reverse complement strand
GCGTTCATCAATTCCTTCTATAAACACTCTGAGACGCTCCACTAAAAATTTGGCAATGGCTGTCGGTGTCTTGGCAAAGGTATGGGCAGCCAGATCTGTTACGGTCGTGTTGATCTCATGGCCTATGCCGCTTAAAACCGGGACACTTAATTGAGCAATGGCCATGGCGATCTTCTCACTGTCAAAACAACTCAGCTCCGCGATGGAGCCGCCGCCCCGGGTAATGACGATCACATCCATCTCACCAGTATTTTCCAGGATTTTCAAAGCCTTAATAACAGAACTCTCTGTATTTTTCCCCTGCATCATAGAATTAACTGAAAATACTTTAAAAGCATACCCGCTGCGTTTAAGTTCTGAAATAAAATCATGATAAGCCGCGGAATCATAAGAAGTAATAAGGCCTACGTTCAAAATGATATCAGGAAGTGCCAATTGCTTGTTCTTATCCAGGACCCCTTTTTGTTTTAAAAGTGAAATTAACCGCTGGCGGTCCTGGGCGATCTTGCCCAAGGTATGCACAGGGTCAAGGCTCTCCACGATCAAACGCACCTGTCCATGCCCGGGATAAAAATCCACCTTGCAGAGAAATTTAACTTCAATATCATCTTTTAACGCAAAGGCATTTTCCGCTTTTTGGAGGATGGCATCAATGCGGGGACGGGCTTGGGCGAAGATCACTAAGCCAATGCGGGCAGTGATATCACGGGTAATAGCGTCTTTTTCGCACAATTCAAAAAACACATGCTTTTTATCTTTGCCGCGGTCGTAGCCCTGGATCTCTCCGCAGACCCACAAGGCCCTTGGAAAACCGCTGTTTAAAACATCACGGATAAAATGATTTAGCTCTGATACCGTTAGGAATTCATCGCTCATGCTTTGAGTAGCCCTAATTGCAGCATTTCCCGCTCGAGGTCTTGTCCGGCGGGGATGATCACCGCTTCCAGGCCTTTGAGTTTTTGGTCCAATTCAGCTTTAAGGGCATGCAGCTTGCGCGCCCCTTCAGGGGTCTTATTTTTAACGTCCCCGGTATACCAGGCCTCATATTCTTTATAGGCTTTTAAAGAATGGTTAAAATCCGCTGTTGCCTTAGCGTAAAGAACTATTGAATCATGCCGCTTGATGATATCCATCTCTTTAACCCGTGCCCAAGTGTCCGTCAAAAACCCGTTGGTGATGAACTGGCGCTGGTCCATCACATAAAAGAATTCCAGGTTCTTTTCCATCTCTGCCAGGAAATCAAATAAATTTTTTCTCAATTGTTCCTCTTTCGACCGTTTTTTAAAAAATGAAAACATGATCTCCTTTTACCAGGTAAAAAATTTAAAAGCTTTAAGGGAAATGGCCAGCTCACCCATATTGATGATCGGCAATATCGTCGAATAATCATCGCTCCATATGCGGCCTTGGGCTTTGGGAGCTATCTCCAGCGGCTGCCAATCTTGCCGGGTGATCAATTTTAAAAAGCGGTCATCATCCCATGTCAGGATGCACCAGATGGAACGCATATTAACACCCTCATCCCCCACATTCTTGACAGCCGCGTAAGCACCGGAGTCTTGTGCAATTTTAGCTAATACCGGCTCCAAATTCAAATACCGATTTGTAATATGAAAAACGATGGCCCCCCTGGGCCCAAGCTTGCGGCGGTATTCCTTAAACACATCCTTATTGACCAAATGGGTAGGGATCGAATCCCCGCTAAAAGCATCAATGACCAACAGGTCATACGCCCCATCCAGCGCTTGCTTTAACGAAAGCCTGGCATCACCTAAAATGACATTCACTTCTCCGGGGGCCTCAGCCAGATACCAAAAATACCGTGCTGCTAAATCCTTCACATCACCGTCTAATTCATAATAATCAACCGGGCAATCGGGCTTGGCATACATGGCTAATGTCCCTGTCCCCAAACCCACGACCCCTATCCGTTTGGCCTGAAAAGTGTCCGCGATGAGCAAGGAGCCGATGGCCGAAACAGGACTATAATAGCCCAAAGGAACACGGCGACGGGCGCTATCAACAAATTCAATCCCATGCAAGGTCGTGCCATGCACCAATACTCTAATACCATCCTTGGTGTCATAAATTTCATAGATGCCGTAATAATTCCTCTTTTTGATTATAAAATGGGCATTTTGCCAAATGGGTTCCAGGACAGGTGTTGATAAGATAATACCGGTCAAAACAACGGCGAAGAATTTCTTGTCGGAAGTTAATCCTAAAAATGAAAACCAAACAACAACCCATAATAAAACAAAAGACCATAGGTGATACTCTTTGACAAAATAGGCCCAAGAAAAAAATGCAGCCACCGCCAGCACGGCAGAAAGGCACAATTTCCAAAGGGGGCGTGCCTTGGTCCCTTGCGGCATCATTAAAGCCACCAACAGTAATCCCACTAAATATTCTATCAGGGCATTGGATATCAAAGGAATGATCCAGCTGGTGAGTATCCCGCCTAAAAATCCACCCAGAGAGATCATCACATAAAACAATGTCATATGAGCACTCGAAGAAGGCTTGGAAAGGACCAGCTGATGCTGGATATATATACAGATAAAAAATAAAAGCGTGCAAAGCAAGGCAATAACAATAAGGACCGGCAAAAAATGCTTTTGCGGCAAGAAGTACATCATGGCAGCCAAACCGATGATGGGCCCTATAAAACGGATGATCCACGATGGACACCAGGGAATTCTTTTAAAATTCAAGACAAAGGCCATCAAATAGATCCCCAAAGGTATCACCCATAGCAAGGGCACAGGTGCCACTTCATAGGTAATGATATTGGTAACAGACAAAAACATCACGACACCGGCGGCACCTAAGACAAGCCAACGCAACATTTGCCCTCCACTCACGCGGCTCGCGGCAGAAACATCTGCCTCATCTGTGCGACGTCCCTGTGTTTTGATCATGCCCCAAGCCAACAAATTACCAAACACTAAAATAAGATACAAGACGCGCCAAATTTGCAATTGTTCGGTGTTCGTTAAATACTGCTCAAAAATAAACGGGTAGGTCAAAAGAGCGGTGAATGAGCCTAAATTCGATACCGCGTAAAGCCCGTAGGGATTAACGCGTTGTTCTAAAAAAGATGATGCCAGCCAGCTTTGGGTCACCAGGCTCATGGTGGACAGCACAAAAAAAACCGGGCCGATGGTGATTATTAAGCGCCAAAAAATATCTAAAACCAACGGCATGGAAACACTGCTAAATGTCAGATGAAGCCTACACAGGGGAAAAAATAAAAGCGGGATGAATAAAAGGCATAAATGGAGTTTTAAGTAAGACGAGGTGCCCAGGCGCTGCAAAAAAGCATGGGCAAAAACATAACCTGCCAATAAAACCGCTTGAAAGAAAACAATGCATGCCCCCCACACTAAATAAGATCCGCCGTAATTAGGCAGAAATAACTTAGCGATCACCAATTCTATCTGGAACATCAAAAAAGCTGACAGGAAAGTAAGTATTTTCAACAACACCATTGGCACATATTAAATGCAAATGAAACCTTTGTCATTGAAAAAATATCAAATTGACCTTACTTTACCTAACTGTTAAAATCTCCAAGTGAAGATTCCCCGCCAATCTAAAAAATACCATCTTCGAACAAGGGTCATTAAAAAAATCGAGGAAATACCCTCGGAAGAATTCAACAAGGTATTCCCCCATGTGCCGGAAAGATACCACTTCCTAAAAACCCTGGATGGATCTAAATTTGACCAGTTTTCCTTTTATTATATCCTCGTCTATGAGCGCAAAGAATTAATTGGTGCCGCACCCTGCTTTACGGTGGACTATTCGCTGGATACCAGCATTAACGGCCCCCTGCGCCAATTTTCAAACGCGATCAAAAAAGTCTTCCCTCATTTATTTAGCATCAAGGCCCTTGTGTGCGGCATTCCCATGGGCCAAGGACAGATAGGAAATATCTCCTCTTCTTTTGATGTCGTGAAGGCCATCCAACGGCGTATGGAGGCGCTGGCGCGTAAAATACATGCTCCCATCATTGCCTTCAAAGATTTTGACCAATCCTATGATAAATCCTTTGCTCCTCTGCTGAAAAATGGGTTCTTAAAAATTGACAGCTTGCCCATGACCCGCCTGAAAATGGACTTTACTGATTTCGAAGATTATTTAAAGACCCTGAGCGGTGCCACCCGCTATGACCTTCGCAGAAAACTTAAAAAAGCCTCAAGCGTTAAGATCGAATCAAGCATGGTAAGCGCCCTGGATGAAGGCACCCTCAATGAAGTTTACGGCCTATACCTCCAGGCTGTTAACGAGCATGATATGGGCTTTGAAATTGTCCCACGGGAATTTTTCCGTTTGATCTCAAAGAACATGCCCCAAGAAGCTAAATTCTTCCTGTGGCGCATCAACGGCAAATTAGCTGCCTTTGTATTCTGCCTGGTTTCCGAGGGTGTTTTGCTTGATTATTACCTGGGATTTGACTATACTCCTGCCCATGAATATCATTTGTATTTCGTCAAATTTAAAGAGATCATGAACTGGTGCTTGGACCACGGTATCAGGACCTACGAAATGGGTGCCACGGGTTATGAGCCTAAACGCAGGCTCGGGTTTGAATTTGTACCGGTCTATCTTTATGTCAAAAGCCGCCACAAAATACTGCGCCCTTTTTTAAAAGGGTTATGCGCCCTTCTAAAATTCGAAAACTTTGACCCGGAACTTAGACGATGGAAAAGATCACAAAAATAAAACAGTTAACGCTTAAAATCTTCCTATTGATCGCGGCCAATGATCTCCTGGACACGGCGGCCCAGCTTTTGATGAAAAAAGGTGTTCATCATTTATTTGGTCCTGCCAGCCCTGAGATGCTCCTATTTTGGATAGGGCTGGCCATCTATCTTTCCAATTTCTTTTTATGGATGTACATCCTTTCAAAAGTGGATCTGAGTGTCGCCCTTCCTATGGCCAGCAGCAGTTATATTTTAATACCCATCGCGGCAATTTTTTTCCTGCATGAATTCGTATCACCCTTGCGCTGGCTGGGCCTTGTCTTGATCATGCTTGGCATCTACTTTGTCTCCAGGAGCAAACCCTCGCGGGGTGAGCCATGAATAAAGCCCTTGTCCTGGTCCTCATCGCTGAATTTTGGATGACCATTGGGCAGATATGTCTCAAAAAAACCGCTAATAATAGGGCGCTGTCCCCTATTTATTATTTACGCTTTCCGACGCTATGGATGGGGGGCCTGGCGATGCTGGCAGGGCTGCTCTTTTGGTTCGCGGCCTTAAGTGCCGGTGAATTAAGTTACGTCTATTTATTAGGGAGCATCCAATACATCTTCACGCTTTTTGCCGCGCATTTTTTCCTGCACGAAAAGATCAATGCCGCTAAATTGACCGGGACCTTGCTGATAACACTGGGGATCATCCTGACTGCGGTGAGTTAATACTGGACATGGACCTTTTCATCGTAGGCATCAACATCAACGCAAATCTTGTCAGCAGCACAGTTCCAGGCCTTAAACTTGCGGCCATTGGCCCCATTGGCTGATTCGACACTCTCCCCCGGCTGCACCCTAATCACTACTGTCAAGGGCACGGACAGTTTCTCCCGCGATCTATCATTATGCAAGACAAAATCGATCGTGTCCTCGGTAAACCCCTTGGTCTCAATTTTTGTAAGTGCCCGCCGTGACATGTATTCAAAAACATTTGAAAATGTATCTACCCAAATATCATCGGACCTGGAATGGATGTACGACAAATAAGCCTCCAGGAATTCAGGAGTGATGGATTTAAATGAACGCATCGTCCTTTTTTCCGTCACCCCATGGCATTTCAGAACAAGCCATAATCTGCGCTTGAGCCCGATATCAACCAATCTTTCGCCTGTTTCGATCGAGACATGGGGCCCGCCCAAGACGATCTCAACTTCCCTATCGTAAAAAGGACGTAAAAACTCCGGCGTGCGCACCACTTCATGTTTTCTTAAAGCCCGGCTGACAGCCTCATCCGTATAGCTGTCATGAGGGAATACATAGGCCGTGACCTTATGCCCGACATTTTTCTCAATGATCTCTTTGGACTGGTCTATGGCAATATCAAAATCCTTCCCATGCAGGTTGACAGAATCACGGTGATACATGGAATGATTGGCGATCTCAAAACCGCGGCTGGCCGCGTCCCTCCATTCTGCCCAGCTGCCCCAAAAAGGATCATTGCTTTTATCCGCAACAAAGCCGGCAACAACAGGAATAGTGGCCCGGTACCCGTACTTTTCAAAGGTGGGCAAGGCATGATAAACGTTGGCTTCTCCGTCATCAAACATAAAAGACACGGCCATCTTCTTATTCTCAGGGAAATTAGCTAAAAAGACGTTATCCTGCGGCCCATCCAAAGGTATTTTATCAAGACTCCCGTCATCAATGATCCCCACGATATTATCAAAATTGGGATACGAGCGTCCGGCGAGGGTCAAGGTATCATATATCTTTTGTTCCTGACCGGTCATCAGATATATTTTGGTGAGTAAAATATAGGGCTTGGCATCTATAGGAAAAATATCAATGGATGTCTTGCAATCCTCTATGGCCTCATTTAATTTTCCTTTTTGGAGCGCTTCAACGGCGCGCTGGGCCATGTTGACCGAGACTTCCGAGCTTTTTACCATAAAGGCATGCCTTGAAGATTCATAGCCCTTCAATGCCTGATACGGATCATAATTGTTTTCTTGATGCCCCCAATACCTGCCAAGGGCCAAAAAACCGGCCGCAAACAATAAAGCACCCGCAGCCCAATACAATACGTTTTTATTATTGGACTTATGAGGGACATTCTTTTTAGAGGATTTTTTCATTACTTAAAGCTTTTTGCAGGGCTTCTTCAAAAAGCATGACAGCCAGGTCGATCTCTTCTTCGGTGATGTACAGCGAAGGCGCCAAGGTAAAGACGTTTTTATAATATCCGCCGATATCCAGTACCAGCCCACGCTTTTTACCACCGGCCTTAAGTTCTCCCCTTAAACCTATGTTCATGATCGCATCTGTCAAGGCGCGGTTGGGTGTAAAACCGTCCTTTTCGCACATTTCAATGCGCAAGGCAAGCCCCAGGCCATCCACATTTCCGATGCAGGGGTACTTTTTCTGCAGGGTTTGAAGTTTCTTTAAGAAGTACGCTCCCTTTTGGGGAACGTCAATATCAAAATTTGAATCTTCGATCAGGTCCATCACCGCAAGGCCGCAAGCAGTACCCAGCGGATTGGAAGAAAATGTCGAATGGGTCATGCCCGGCGGAAAAACCTCCGGTGAAATAAGCTCTTCACGCGCCCATATCCCTGAAATGGGATTTAGGCCATTGGTCAGGGCCTTGCCAAAAACAATGATGTCCGGCACCACGTCAAAATGCTCAATGGACCATAATTTGCCGGTGCGGTAAAAACCCATCTGGATCTCGTCCGCGACAAACAAGACATGATGTTTATCAAGGGTCTTTTTTAATTCCTTAAAATAATTCATCGGCGGGACAATGTAGCCGCCGGTGGCTTGTACCGGTTCCACAAAAAACGCCCCGAACTCGCAATTATTGTTCTTGGGATTGACCACTGAATAATATTCAGATTCAAATAATTTCTCAAAGGACTTTAAGCAGGAAAGGTCGCAGCAGGACCCTTTGTTTTTCGCCGACGTGCAGCGGAAACGGTAAGGATAAGGAATGAAACTGGCCCGGTCGGAAAAATGTCCGTAATGCTCACGGTAACGGAAACTGGAAGTGATGGCCGTGGCTGCCAAGGTGCGGCCGTGATACCCGCCCATAAAAGCGAACATCGGGATCTTACCGGTGTGATTGCGCACCACCTTGATGGCATCCTCAATGGCCTGCGCTCCCCCGACGTTAAAATGCACCCGGCCTTTGACACCAAATTTTTTCTCTATGTCCTGGGAAATTTTGGCGGCTAATTTGATCTTTTCTTCGTGCAAATACTGGCACGCTAACTGCGGCAGGGTGTCGATCTGCTTTTTAAGGGCCTCGTTAAGGCGCTTGTTCTTATAGCCAAAATTGGCCGCGGAATACCACATCTGCAAATCCAAGTATTCCGTGCCTTTAGTATCATACAAATAAATACCTTCGGCCTCACGGAAAATATTCAACTGCTTGGCATAATGGACAGTATCGCCCCAAGAGCAGTATTTAGACTCCATCTCCAAAAGCTGCTTATCATTCATTTGTTCTATATTCTGTTCAATGGTTTTTTCGGGCATGGGGCAGGGCCTCTTGGAAATAATGATGCACATCTCCCAAGTCTTTATACGCAATGCAGGGTAATTCTTCCCTCGTCATAAAACGCAATAAATTGTCCTTGGCAAAGACGATGTCTGAAACGCGCGCGGGGCAGAAGTCAGAGCGGCCGTCACCGACGTAAACGATCAGCTTATTTTCCGTCTTGTCCTTGGTCAAATGGATCTTTTTGCAATGGGCACAGGTAAGGCAGAAAGGATTGTCATAAGGAAAAGAAGGGATAATATGCTCACGGTAAAAGCGCAAGGTGTTCCCGTAAACCTTCAGGTCCCTGATGCCGTGATGTTCCAGGATCCACTCGATGATGTAAGAAAAATTATCACTCAAAATAACAGGCTTGATGCCTTCACGGACAAGCAGGGCCAAAAGGTGGTGGAAATGGGGATCAAGCTCGACCTTTGTAAGGAATTTGTGTAAAGCGTTTTTAGTGACCCGCACATTCCTTAACTGCCCTTCCAGGCATTCCTTGGTACCGATCTTTTCCTCATGCCATGCCTTTTCTAAAGTCATCCACTGGTCATTAATAGAAAAACGCCGAATGACATCATCCAATACATCGGAAGTAGTCATCGTATTATCAAAATCCAGAAAAACACGGCAATTAGACAAGACAATGGGTGACTTGACCTGAAGTTTCGATTCTAATTGATGAAGGCGATTGGTAAATGGCATATTATTTTACGCGAGATTGGGTTGTCCGGAAAAAAAACGCTGCATATGCACGGCCACTGAATTGCGTTCCTGGTCAGCAGTGATGATATGGTAAGAATTATGCAAAAGGACCAGTTCTTTACGGTCAGATTTGACCCTGTTATAAATAAATTGGGAATTACGCACAGAACTCATATCATCATGCTCGGCCTGGATAAGCTGGACAGGCGTGGATATTCCCTGCAGGCGGCCGCTTAAATGTTTGACCAATTTTTCCAGCTGATACAACAGGGTCAAAGGAAAAAACGGGTACCCGTATTGATGCACCTGGTCCATATTATTCAAGTCCGCCTTACTGTAGAATTCATGGATGCGGCGGCGCACGGCTTCATTCTTAATGCCGTAGGGCGGCTCTTCCTTAAAATAAAAAAAATACTTTAAAGGGGTCTTATACGCCAAAGGCAAAAGAAAACTATACCAGGGCGTGTTCCAACCATCATAAAAAAGCGTCGGTGAAAGGCAGCTGACACCGGCGATCTCACCTTTAAATTCATCTGCCAAAAGCAAGGCCAATAAAGCACCCATGGAAAGCCCGCCGGTATAGACATGTTTATACTGGCCGCGGACCTGCAAATAACATTGACGGACCGTTTGATAAAAATCCTGCCATTTGCTCATTTGCAGGATATGAAGAGGAGCTCCGTGATGGGCCAGACGCGGGCAATAAACAGCATAGCCCTGGCGGTTTAAATAATTGGCCAAAAACCGCATTTCATGGGGAGTTCCCGTCATGCCGTGGATGAGGATAATGGCCTCGCCATTCTGGCCCGGCAATTCAAAACCATTATCAGGCAGGTCCGACTTGGGAGCGGCCTTGAATAAATTCTTTAAATTAACTGAAAAGGCGACAGCCATGGTTTTACTTTCCCTCTTTTACGGAAGCAATATAATCCACGATATTTTTGACGGTCTTGGCCTCATAAAGGGCCGCGTCCGGGATCTTGATATCGAATTTCTCTTCCAACTCAAAAGCAACTTCCACTGACCCAAAAGAATCAATGCCCAGGTCTTCGACCAAACGCGAATCCGCGTTGATCTTGCCTGCATCCATTGTCAATTGCTTGGCTAAAACTTCTTTAACGGTCGTTTCGATCTCACTATAGGTCATAAATGTTATTATCCTATCATGTTAAACTTATCTAACCATTGAAATCTGAAAAAACAATACAGGCATTGCAATTACCGAACCCGAACGAATTGGACAAAACAGTCTTTAACGGGGCACGTCGTCCTTCCAGCGGTACATAATCCAGGTCGCATTCCGGGTCGCGGTCCTTTAGATTGATCGTCGGCGGAATGAATTGGTCCTTGATCGCCAAGGCACAAACCACCGCTTCAATGGCCCCCGCCGCCCCGAGGCTGTGGCCGATCATGGATTTCGTTGAAGAGATCGGGACCTTATAAGCGCGCTCGCCAAACACATTCTTGATGGCCTTGGTCTCCGCACGGTCATTTTGCACCGTTGAGGTCGCATGGGCATTGATATAATCAACCTTGGCCCTGTCTATATTCGCATCCTTTAGAGCATCTGCCATGACCCGGGCCGCGTCTTCACCGGTCACATCAGGCATGACCATGTGTTTCGCTCCTGAATTACTGGCATACCCTGTTACTTCAGCATAGATCGGCGCGTTTCTTTTAAGCGCATGGTTTAATTCTTCTAAAATAAGTCCGCCGCCGCCTTCGCTTAAAACGAAACCGTCACGCTGCAAGTCAAAAGGGCGTGAGGCAGCCTCGGGCACATCATTTTTCTTGGACACCACCCTAAGCGCGCAATAAGCGCCAAAATTTAAACGTGTCAAAGGAGCCTCGACCCCTCCGGTCACGCATATGTCCATGTCACCCCATTGGACCTTCCTGAAAGCCTCACCAATGGCATGGCTCGCGGAAGCACAGGCCGTTGAGATGACCATATTGGGCCCAAGCAAACCATAGCGAATGGCAATGTGGCTGGACACCGCGTTAGGAGAGATCCTCGGCACTGAAGAGGGATTAATGCGGTTGACACCCTTTTCAAGGATCGCCACCATCTGCTCTTCATGGAACATCATCCCTCCCAAACCGGAACCGATGATAACTCCTACCCTGCGCTTATCGATCTTTTCTAAGTCTAATTGGCTGTCTTGCATGGCCATTTCAGAACAGGCCAAGCCAAAATGCACAAACCTGTCAACCTTCTTGACCACCTCAGCCGGCATAAATTGGAACGGGTCAAAATCCCTGACCTCACCCGCTATGTGTGTATCCAAAGCTTCCGTGCTAAAACAGGTGATCTTACCTATGCCTGAGCGCCCCTGCATGTTAGCCTGCCAAAAATTGTCCCGACCAATACCGTTGCAGGCAACTACGCCCAAACCGGTAATAACCACACGCCGTTTATCCATTATCAAAAAGCCGCCTAAGTTGTTATCCTAACAAGACTTCTATTAAGAATAGATTAAGTAACAATTATGAATCTAAAATCTATGCCAAGTCCTATATCCAATTAGGGGCATACTATAGCACAATATTAGTCCAAAAGAGAAGCTTTTTTCACCATACCTTAGAACTTAAAATTCGCCCCACTTGCCGTTAAACTTGGTCCCTCATCAACGGTATTTTCCCCGCCATCCGGATTAAGGGATGCCATTAAATTTTCCTTATCGATCCATTTCTTCATCTGATCTTCATTTAAGATCTTGCCCAATTTTTGATACTCACTGTCTTTTAACTCTTTTAAGGTGCTTTTGACAGAAACGTGGTCCATAATGCCCGCCTCTGCAGATCCCTGCAAAACCGCTTCACTTTTAACCAGATACTCTTTGATGATTGGCTTTATGGCATTGACTTGGGCATCCGTCAAATTTAAGGCTGTTTTCATCTTGTTGACCTTATAATCCACTCTTGGACTTACGTCCTCATCTTGGGCAAATGAAGAAACAGCACCCAGGGCCAAAAATAAAAACAAAACATAAGTTAAATGGATGCGAACCATATGATTTAAATAAATGGCGGAGAAGGCGAGATTCGAACTCGCGAGACGCTTTCACGTCCACACGCTTTCCAGGCGTGCGCCTTAAACCACTCGGCCACCTCTCCACTACGAGCTTGCCAAACTGCTATAAAGCTGATGCCGCTGTTCTTTTATACGGTTATCTTCCAAATACTCATCGTAAGGCAGGCCTATTTTATCAATATACCCGCCGGGCGTTAATTCGATGATGCGATTGGCCGCTGTCTGGACCAACTGATGATCATGGGACGAAAATAAAATGGTGCCGGGAAAAGTTTCCATGCCTTTATTTAATGAAGTGATCGCTTCCAAGTCCAAATGATTGGTCGGCTCATCCAAGATCACCACATTGGCATTGGTGAGCATCATCCGGGACAACATGCAGCGCACCTTTTCACCGCCGGAAAGCACCTTCACTTTTTTCAAACTTTCTTCACCGGTAAAAAGCATCCTGCCCAAAAACCCGCGCACAAAATTCTCGTCCTTTTCAACGGAATATTGGCGCAGCCAGTCAACAATATTAAGGTCCACGTCAAAATATTTCTGGTTGTCCTTAGGGAAATACGCCTGGGTCGTGGACACCCCCCATTTAAAAGAACCGCTGTCTGCCTTTAACTCCCCCATCAGGATCTGGAACAAGACTGTTTTAGCCAGGTCATTAGGCCCCACAAAAGCAATTTTATCGCCCTTATGCGCATGCAGGGAAAAATTCTTGAACATCAATTGTCCGTCGATGGACTTGGTCAGATTTTCAATATGCAAAACATCATTGCCGGCTTCGCGTTCAGGCTTAAAATTAATGAACGGATATTTACGCGAAGAAGGCTTAATTTCATCAAGGGTCAATTTTTCCAGGATCTTTTTACGGGACGTCGCCTGACGGGCCTTGGAGGCATTGGCTGAAAAGCGGGCGATAAAGTCCTGCAGTTCTTTGCGTTTATCTTCCGTCTTCTTATTAGCGTCCGAGCGCTGCCTTAAGGCCAATTGGCTGGCCTCAACCCAAAAACTGTAATTACCTGAAAACATCTGTATTTTACCGAAATCAATGTCGCAGACATAGGTGCAGACCTTATCCAAAAAATGGCGGTCATGGGAAACCACAATGGCCGTATTCTCAAAATTAATTAAAAACTCCTCGAGCCACGTGCAGGTATCAACATCCAAGGAGTTTGTCGGTTCATCGAGGATCAAAATGTCCGGATTGCCGAACAAGGCCTGGGCCAAAAGCACGCGCACTTTTTGGGAACCTTCCAATTGCTTCATTTGCTGTTGATGCAAATCCTCACTGATCCCCAGGTCACTCAAAAGCTTGCCCGCCTCGGAATCCGCGTCCCAGCCGTTCATCTCGGCAAATTTCCCTTCCAGCTCAGAGGCGCGCAAACCGTCCGCGTCGCTGAAATCCGGTTTGCTGTAAAGCTCATCCTTTTCTTTCATGACCTTATAAAGTTCTTTGTGCCCCATGACCACGGTCATCAGCACCGTAACTTCATCAAAGGCGAATTGGTCCTGCTTCAAAACTGATATGCGTTTTCCCCCGGCGACACTGACAGCACCCGACGTAGTATCAAGGTCCCCGGAAAGTATTTTTAAAAAGGTGGATTTTCCCGAACCATTGGCACCGATAATGCCATAGCAGTTGCCGGGGTTAAAGGTGATATTGACCCCGTCAAAAAGGATGCGCTTGCCGAACTGGAGTGATACATTATTAGCGGAAATCAATATTCCCTGTTTCTTGGTTGTCGTACGGTTTTTGAGAAATGCGTTTTTTAAAAGTCTTTATAAGGGCCAAATTATAGCACAAGAGGTTAAAACACAAAAGGGATTCCTTTAACTTGCTTATTTACCTAAATAGTGTTAGTCTTGTTAACTATTAACGCAGTATTAAAACCTGCAAGCAAGCTTCTTACTCTCAACAAACCCGAGTATTCCAAAAAAGATCCCTTGCCTGCGCAACTGCAGATAAGATTAAATATCCTGCAAGAAAGTACATCATGTCACAAAATGAACAGAACTTTTACGGGCTGGGCATTGCTCCCGCGATCCTCAGCGTCATCGAACGTTTAAAATTTACCGTTCCCACCAAGATCCAATTCCAAGCTATTCCCATAGGTCTGCAAGGCCAGGATGTCATGGGGATTGCCCAAACCGGGACCGGCAAGACCATGGCCTTTGGTATTCCTATTATACAACGCCTGGCCCAGATCAAAGGCCGTGCTTTGATCGTGGTCCCCACCCGTGAATTAGCCATCCAGGTGGATGAAAGCCTGCGTAAGATCGCTACCGCGGTAGGACTCAAGACCGTAGTCTTGATCGGCGGGGATTCCATGGGCAAACAGCTCCAAAACTTAAAAACAAATCCGCGTATTCTGATCGGCACGCCGGGCCGCCTGATCGACCATATGCAGCAAAGAACACTTAATTTCCACGATGCCCATATCCTGGTTTTGGATGAGGCTGACCGCATGCTTGACATGGGTTTTGGCCCGCAGATCCAACAATTACTCAAACAAGTCCCCCATGAGCGCCAAACAATGCTGTTTTCCGCGACCATGCCTGAATCTATCATGAATATCGCCCGGAGTTATATGAAACTGCCTGTGCGTGTCGAAGTAGCACCCACCGGCACCATGGCAGACAAGATCACCCAGGAATTATTTATTGTCAAAAAAGAATTAAAGAATGAATTATTAGAAAGCATGCTAGCTAAATATAAAGGATCTGTGCTTATCTTCTGCCGCACCAAATTCTCGGTAGCACGTCTGACCAAACAATTGCGCGGCATGAAGCATAATGCCTCGGAAACTCATTCAGACCGCTCGCTGAGCCAGCGCAAAGAAGCTTTGGAAGGATTTAAGCGTGGTAAGTACCGCATCTTAGTGGCCACTGACATTGCCGCGCGCGGTATTGATGTCAAGGGTATTGAGCTGGTAATCAATTACGATCTTCCCGATGATCCGGAAAATTACGTGCACCGTATCGGCCGCACCGGCCGCGCGGGATTTGCCGGACATGCCGTGTCTTTTGCAACTCCTGACCAACGCTTGGATGTGAAGAATATCGAGAGGATCATCAATCAAACGCTGCCCGTGGCTGACAGCCATCCGACGATACCTTTAGAGAAATTCCATCACCCCAAAAGCCCGGTGATGGCTTTTACCACTCCACACCGCATGCGTAGACGTCCCATGATGCGCCGCAGATAGTCCGGCCAAAAACCAAACATTGGCCAGAGGCATGGGTGTGATGCGAAAGATCACCGGCGTCAAACTTTCAAGCCCATCGCGCCTGACGCGTTGGATCATGGCAGGGTCAACGGTCATTTCAACGCCAGAGCCATCCTTAAGGTCTTTCCAATGAATGCCGTTGGTGTTTAAATCAATACCGCCGTTGGTGACACTTGCTATTTTATTCTCTGGTTGTTTTTGGATGTCCTCTTCTTGCAAGCGATACTCAGGATCACCTAAAAATTCCATTGGTATTAATGACTTTAAATCAAAACGAAATACTTCTTCATAAATTCTAAACATCGCATCTATGCCAAAATCACGCCTAACCCTATCTTCAAAACGTTTTCTTAAATCTGCATCCAGCCTTGAATTTGTTATCGTATAGACCGTAATTTTTAAAAACAATTCTTCTGCCTCTTGCTTTGTTTTATCCTTCATGACCGGTACTTTTATTTGTGATCTAAGGATTTTTCCAATATTACTTAAGAAGCCCCTTATTAAAGGATTTTCTTCATTACGCATTTCTTCATCGATACTTCTACCTAATCTCAAAACACCCGCATCGATCAAATAATCAATACGCTCTTTTTCGCCAATCGTCGCCACAGCAGCAGACCGTCCTAAAAATTCTTTGACCTCATCATCTGTTAATGTGTCCTTCCTGGCGTATAATTCTCCTAATTTGTAAGCAAAATCAGGATGAGTTTCATAATTTAGGGCCATTGTACCAATTCTAATAACCTCACTAAAAACCCAAGATCTGCAATTAGGATTATCCGTGGATTCTCTCCATAAATTCTCAATATTCTCAAGATTAATATCTGTGACAGTTGAATATTGACCATCTTTTACCATTGGAAAGACTGATCCCATGGGTGGTCCAAACTTTATATCATACGTTTTTAAATCATACACTTTTTGAAGAAAAGCCCTTTGAAAGGCCCTCACCGCATATAGGTATCGGGGATCAGCCTTGATGTCCGGGTCTTTGGCAGCTTCATCTATAATATTTTGAATTTCCCTCGAACCTGTGCTTTTCTGGACAATTTCTACTTGATCTACATCACCATTCTCAAGACGTTCTCTATATCCAAGCATATCTAATACCGCAAGACTTATTACTACAATACCTGATACTAATAAAACCCCTTTTTTTATTGTCCTTCCTAAAGTCTTCTTGGCCGGGGTCGTTGCCAGGGCTTCGGTATTGCCTTTTTCTGGTCCTGAAGATAAAGCATCCTCAGGTGACATCACTGGGGCCATGGATTGGGGATTTTCAGATTCAGATATTCCTGGAAAACGTTTCGAAACAGCCAGAAGGACTGGCTGTAAATCCGGGCTTGAGAGACCTTTTAATAGAGGATAAAAAATATTGCCTTTATCAACTAAATGCCATTGGGTCGCTTTTTTCACATCAGGCGGCAAATGTTCCTCTTCTAAAACTTTTAAGTAAACATTAAGTTCATCTGCAGATTTATCCTCTAGCTCCAAAATGGTTTTTAATATTGCAATAACTTTTGCCGTAATTCCAGGCTCGGCCGCTGCCATGGCTTCATCTGTGATCTTTAAATACCGCAATTTAAGCTGATCATTAGGGGCGTATCCGTTCTCAAAAATAATTTTATCCTCTTTTAGAAAATGGCCATATATTTCGACAATGGGACTCAGGACATTACCCTCTCCATCATAAAATTTAATCACATCAGAGTCATGTAAAAGCAACGGCTCATCAAGGTAAAGCCCGTCGTCTCGACGGTCTATAATAATTTCCCTGTCGCCGAATAAAACCTTAAACAGACCTCTATATTCAGGAACTATCACTGTCGGAAAATCAGAACCTTTGACTTTAACTTTATCCCCTCCTGGGGCTTCAATATAGATGAGGGTTTCGTCGCTTGCATTATGAATTTCCGGCTTGCCATTCTTATTCAAAGAGATACTGAATGAATACGCTTTTGATGAAGAGTCATCATAAATGCTGATACCCCCACGCAGATGGACAGGGTTAATATAGTAAACACCCTGCCCATCCCGTGTTAAATCAATGTGGTAACGACCATCGGGGAAAAGAATACTGGCTTGCGCAAAACCAAGTGGATAGTCTTGCGGCAATGGGATTGTCTGTTCTTTCGGTTTTTGAACAATATGTTGCAGGCGCGCCTTCTTAAGGTCTGCACGCAGCCTTTTCATCGCTACAATGACCGCCATGATGGAATCTTTTCTGGATTTTCCTGGCACCAATTCTAATTGAACATTCATATAAGATCCAAACAGGATATCAGTATCAAAATGGACCTCTCGTATGGGAAACTTTTGGTTTTTATCGTAATACGGCAAAAACATCATCATTTGATCGATCAGCCTTTTTGTTTTAGATGACTTTTCCACATGGACCATTAAATTGACATCCGGCGAATCGGTATTCATAGGTTCATCCGATAACAAATTTATCCAGCCCTCAAGGATGCTATCCACTTTTTTAAGAGAGACCTCCTCTTTTTTATCAAAATCAACAACAAGATTTCCGTCTGAGATAAAATATTTTAAATGTTCCGGAATACTCCAAGACATAATCTTGCCACGGATCTTGTTTCTTTCTTTATCCAGCCACTTCTTTAAGTCCGCAACATCGTCCATAGCGATCACTACATTCCCTTCCAGAGTGCCTGTTGGAAAATAAAAACCCCCTTTCTTTTGCAGATCAATGGCAATAGCTGCTCTTTGCTGTTTCCCCTGGCCCCACAATGAAACTACATATCCCAGCTTATTTGGATTTAAGGATCTATTTAAATTACGCAGCATTTCATCAATGATATCCAAAATCTCTTCAGCCGGATATATATGCCTTCTACTAAACCTGATGTTGCCATCATCCGTGATCATTGCCTGGTCCGGCATTGCGCCATGGATGTTATCTGCGCCCATCATTCCTGCATCTATTTCTACGAGACGACCGGCTGAAGGTCCCATGGCAAGATCCAAACGCCTGCCGTCCCGGGTCCTCACCGGATCTGCCGCAATAGTGTGCTGGATACCAACGCCTCCGGAAAAATATTTTCTTGGGATGTTTGTTCCTTGGGAAGCATTGATATCCTCTTTGATATAATTAAACACGCCTTTCTTGTACGCTTGCAGATAACGCTGATAGATCTGTTCCTTGATCGTTTGGTCTTTGAGGTCTATCCCCTTGATCTTATTGTGGTCGGAATAAACCTGGTTCAGAAGGGCGTTCTTGAGATTCTTTTTATACCAACTGGCTAAGATAAGAGAGTTAAAGATTTGACGGAGATTGGCAAAGTTCTTTCCGGTGTTGACTTCTCGTTCGAGTTCGGGAAGGATGATCTCTTTAATGATTTGGGAACCCACGGAATGGATTTGCGAAGGCGCGGGAATGACATGGCGAGAAAGTGCCAAGTAATCTTCTTCCAGCATCACTTTCAAATGGCTGTCGGTCACAAAGGCGGTTTGATTGTGTTCAAAGACTTCGGCACGGTCGGCCATGATCCATACCTTGTTAAAAGTATTGACCGGCACCCGGGTCGTTCCGTACATCTCTTGGGCTTTCGCATAGACTTTGTCCCAAAATGTTTTACCTAATTTTCTTTCAGGGTAGATAAGAGATGCAGTTATCTGTTTTAAAATATAATCCTGAGACAATAGGTCGCGGCCCATGTCGGTCTTACTTAACTCCTCGGGGATCATGCGGTCTTTTTCATATGGTGAGAGATTGACCCACAAGTCTTTTTCAGGGATGGCCAGACTGGCCAGGAAGTATTTGATCAGCTTCTCGCCTTCCTGCTTTAGCGGCTGGCCGGACATCCTGTCCTGGCCAACATCTACGATGAAGTCAAACAAAAAGGGATTATCTTTATGAACGGTCAGGCCCTTGATCATTACAGGTTCATAGGCAGGGCTAAGCGAGACCATGGCTCCAGGAACAGGCAGACCTAAAAAAGTATCTGCATGGGCCTTGGGAACGGGAGTGAGCGTCGAAGCCAAAAAAGTGAGGATAACAACAATGTTTAAAGACTTCTTAAACATGCCCAATGCCTTCGGGGGATTTGAGCCCTAAAAATAAGGGCAGATCGGTCACCGGGATGATGCTTTCGACCTCAAAATTCACCCCGTCAAAACCGTTTTTCCTGATGCGCTCGATTGCGGCACGGTCAAACTGCATTTGTACTCCCGCACCCTCTTTGCGCACGTTCATCCGCATCTTGGACCGGTCAAGATCAATACCACCGGGTGTAATAACGCTAATGCCTGTCTGCCCCATCGCAGTAACCATGGCCAAACTTTTATTTTCACTGAACGCCGGGAGAATAATGATAGACCGGATATTACGTCTGCGGTAAGAAGTGAGGGCATTCTTGCCCCCTACAAACATCATCGTTGGCGCACGATAATCATCAAAATTATTGAAAGGTACGATCTTGGGACGGTCACTTCCCAAAACCTGTAACTGTATCATCTGGTCCGGGCCTATTTTATGCTCACTTACAAGTTTAGCAAACCCAGCCACTGTCAGGACTTTTCCATAGGGGAGCTCATTAACGATCAGCGGTCTAACTTCACTCTCCACCGGTTTCGTGGGGGGTATTTCAATCCTAATGTCCGCATAGCCATGAAAATCTTCAACCCGCTCGTTGACCGAATACAAACCAGGAAAATATTGGTCCAGGATACTTTCATAAAAACGGACTTCTTTGATGACGGGCGTAATGGTTATGACCTTCACATTGCTTTTCTTAAGATAATCAAACGCACGCTTAAGCAATAGGTCCTTTAATTCATCCCGTCCTTTTTGTCCTTCATCAAGAACGACATCGCTGACATGCCTTTCTTGGGGCCGATGTCCTTTTTTGATCTCCACATACCCCAGTAATTGGTCCTTTCTATCAAACAAAAATAAAAAATGCTGATCATTTCCTGATAAATCTTTATAAAAATCCTGGCGCCAACTTTCGATGAAACGCTCGCCTTGCTCAGACCATCCTGATTCTGCATATTTATATTTGGCTTTAAAAACCATGTCCTGTGTTTTGAATGTCACGATTTGATCAAGGACCTTTTGCCTTTGCCTTTCGTTGCTTTTTAAGAAATAGGCATTGCCGTCAATGACCGGATCAATTTGAATAAGGTCTTGGGCATCTAAGAAATATCTTGTGCCTTTTATATCGCTGATCTCATAAGGAGGCATCCCATAAACAACCTGATTGCCGAACAAAATATCGTATTGTTTATCTTTGTGGGCCCATGAGAGGAATTGACCAGGTTTCAATCTGTTCTCTTTAAACAATTGATAGAATTTATTTATAGTTACCGGTGTGATCGTCATCATGGCCTTGTTTGTCTTTCTCTCTACTCCTTTTATTGTTCTATATATTCTACCTTGCAAATTTTCATATTCTCTAACTTTAGGGTCTTTAGGGGACGCTTCTATTACTGCTTCAATCCTCCACCAGTAAGGGCTAAGTATATTTACAATCTTTGCGCTCATTTCTTCGCTAAACCTGCTTGTGGTTTTCAATTGCTTCTCCCAGTACTTCACCGTCTCTTTCATCTGAAAATCAACAGACATCCTAATTTGCTTCAGCTTCTTACGATTCGGTACTGCCATCGCAAAATCCCATGGAGTACGGGCAATAAAAAGATCACCGGTATGCCTAACCGGTTCTTGAGGCACTTGATCATGAAAGACCAGCATGGCCCTGCTCACACCGATCCGTAACCCGCCGGAAAAATATTTTCTGGGCATGGGTTGATTGGTTACAGCATTGAGATCTTCTTTTATATAGTTGAACACACCCTTCTTGTAGGCTTTCAGGTATTGCTGGAATATCTTGTCTTTCTCCGTGGGGTCTTGGGCGTTGACCCCTACCTTGACCTTGGCTTTATCACCGTAGACTTGGGTCAGAAGCGCATCTTTGAGGGCCATCTTGTACCAGCTGGCTAAGATCATGCTGTAGAACATCTGGCGAAGCGGCGCGAAATTCTTGCCTTGATTGACTTCCTGTTCGATTGAAGGAAGGACGAGTTGTTTGATGATTTGACTGGCTAAAGAATGCGTGTTATGGATTCCCGCGAGCAACTGCGAGTGTCGGTCAATACGACCTTTCGCGGGAATGACAGTGTGAGAGAGAGCCAAATAATCTTCTTCTAACATGACTTTCAAATGCGCGCCGATGATGTAGGCAACATCCCCTCTTTCAAGGACATCCGCCTTGTCAGCAACGATCCAGACTTTGTTAAATGTGTTTACAGGGATTTGGGTTGTTCCGTACATCTGCTGGGCCTTGGCGTAGAGCTTGTCCCAAAAGATCTTGCCCAGGTTCTTTTCAGGATAAATGAGCGATGCCGTCAACTGTTTAAGGATATAGTCTTGCGCCAGCATGTCCCGGCCCATCTGAGTTTGGCCCAAATTACCCGCGATCATGCGGTCTTTTTCATAAGGTGATAAATTGACCCATAGATCTTTTTCAGGGATGGTCAAGGAAGCTAAGAAATATTTGATGAGTTTAGAGGATGCTCGTTTAAGTTGTTCTGAACTCCCCCTAACCCCCTCTTTTAAAAAAGAGGGGGAACTGCCGGTGTCCATGATAAAATCAAAAAGAAAAGGATTTTCGGGATGGACCTTGATGCCCTTCATCAAAATAGGCTCAAAGGCAGGACTTATGCTGACCATGGTTCCTGGCTGAGGCAAATCTGACAGGGATTGAGCATGTACTTGCTGTACAGGAATAACTAAGGTAAAAAGAAAGCTGATCGAAACACAGCAAGAAATGAGGCGTCGAAGCATGCTTTGAGCTCCTTACATTAATATCAGGAAAATATTGCACCGATATGAAAGGATAACATATATTCAAGGATTGTCAAATTAACGCAATTCTAACAAATAAATATAACCAGTTGGTATATATAATCTTAAAGAAATACGTAAAAATAATTACCATTTAATAAGAATTAAATAACTCTCTCATTCCCACCATCAATAGGGATCTGAGCGCCGGTAGTTTTGGCAAAGGCAGGGCCGGCCATGGCGCAGACTAAATCTGCCACGTCTTTGGAGGTGATCTGTGTATGCAGGATATTGTTGGTCTTGTATTGCTCAATAGTCAAGCCATAATGCCGGGCGCGTTTTTCCAGGACATCCTTGGTCCAAATGGCTGTATCAAAGACTTGATTGGGATGGACCATATTAACACGAATGCCCTTTGCCCCCAATTCCAAAGCCGCTACCCGTCCTAATTGTGTCAGACCTGCTTTAGCAACAGAATACGCTCCGGCACCCGGGCCAGGGGCTGGAACATTCTTGGAGGCGATGATAATGATCGTCGGGTCTATACCGTGGCTCAAATAGGGAATAGCTATTTTCATCAGACGCTGGTGGCTGGTTAAATTTATTTGCAGGCTTTTTTCCCACGCTCCTGGATCCATAGATCCAAGACCCATGCTCGGCGGAAAAATGCCGGCATTGCTGACGATAATGTCCAAACCGCCAAAACGGCGCACCGTGGATTCAACGGCCTTTTTAAGGTCTGCTTCCTTGGTCACGTCATAGCCGTCTTTAATATCCAGACCAACCACATAAGCACCTTGAGCTGACAGACGCTCAACACAGGCCTTGCCTATACCTGAGGCAGACCCCGTCACCAGCGCTATCTTCCCCTGCAAGCCCAAAGGCTTAGGGTTCTTGGTTAATTTGGCCTGCTCTAATTCCCAATATTCGACATCAAACAGATCTTTTTCTCTTAAGACCTTCCATCCGCCCATCCCCTCTGCCCTGACAATGGCCTGCATGGTATGGTCAATAATATCGCTGATAATTTGAGCTTCACCCAAGGACCGTCCGAAAGCAATGACACCTTTGCCCGGATAAACGGCCCAACGGGGGGCCAGGTCCAGGCATTTTAATTCTCCGTCAGTGTAACGGTCAAAATAACCCTTATACGCCTTTGCGTATTCATTAACGTCGGATTCGATGTTCTTATGAATGACCACGGGTTTGGGCTTGGTACGGATCACATGGTCCGGGGTCAAGGTGCCGCGGGTGGCCAGGGTTTTGATATTTGGTAATTGGCTGAAAGCAATACTGCGCTTATCATCTTTTAATAAAGCCACAACCGCCCCGACTTGAAGGCGGCTGACAGCCTGGCGCAGGCGAGATAAGGTTAATAAGGCATTTGATGTATTTGGATTCCCGATAAAAACATTCGGGAATGACATATTCTTTTTATTCGGGAATGAAAATTTCTTTTGTTCATTGATATATTGTTCAGCTTTGGTGACGAGCTTAATATGGTTTTCATAACTTTCTTTCGCCGTGTCAGCAAAAGTAAAAAGGCCATGATTTAACAAAACAATGCCGTCATATTTCGCCCAATCTACCCCAAGGGTCATTTCATAAACTTTACGTGCTAAAATAAAGCCCGGCATGACATAAGGCACAATAAGCACACGGTCACCGAAAACCTCTTTGATGCGCTTCTTGCCATCGGGCGTGTTGGTGATGGTCACTACAGCGTCGGCATGGGAATGGTCCACGTAGGCGTAAGGAATAATGGCGTGAAGGATGGCTTCGACCGAAGGGTTAGGCGCATTGGGATCAAGCATCGCAGCCCGCTGCTGGCGCACCATGTCAGCGTCCGTTAATTCTTTGATGGCTGCCATACGCAAGAGCGTGTCTGTTTTGACCGCTGCAAAACCCTCGGGCTTAATGGTTGCCAGATCCCAGCCGCTTCCTTTAATATAAAGGACTTGCTGTTCTACCCCGAAAAAATCCCTGACCTGTGTCTTGACCGACGTATTTCCCCCTCCATGCATGACCAGACTTGCGTCCCTGCCTAATAAACGCGAGGTGTAAACACGCAAGGTCAGCGGGTCTTGCGCAAATTTTTTAGCTTCTCTATCATTCCAGAGGCTTTTCATTGGTTTTTGATCCAGGTTTCTGCTTGCGGTGCTACATTGGTTTTTTTCTTTAAGACAATATACAATCCATTCTTTTTATCCAGTTCATCACGGAATTCTTTCACATCCGCAAAACCTTGGGCCGGTATCAAGGCGCGTTTAAGATGATAGACGCTCTCCACGGTGATCCTGCCATCACCCTTAATATACTTTGTTGTGGCCTGCATAAAAGCCGTTTCCAAACTATAATCCTGCGGCACAAAGTTTATTTTCAAGCTCTCGGGAATATGGTAGGTATTGCGGTTGATGATCAAAGAATTAGTGGGCACAAAAATAGGAAAACGGCGCGTGCCTTCAGAAAAATCAGGGACATCCCCCTGCTGTTCTTCTTTCAAAAGGACCATGTCATTGGCCACCTGATAGATCCTGGATGCCGTGTATTTAAAATTAAATTCCAGCGGCCCATAACGGTTTTCCAGCCCCTTGACATCGCGGTCTGTTATTTTTCCGCCTTGGGCAAAAGTGGCCTGCAAATTATCAAAAAATTTCTGTTTACTGCTGTCGGTGGCAGAGTCCCAATCGCTTTTCATGTCCTGGGAAGCTTCCACGGGCATTTGGACGTGTATTTGAAAATCAGCTGAGCCGTCATCACTGACGGTGATATCGCCGGTAGATACCACCGAATGAAAAGAGGCATCCGCCACAGGAATGTCTTGAAAACGATAGGAATCAGGCCCAATGATAAGCAGATGGGCATTGTCATAACTTGAAGGCAATTCTCCCAGGTCAAAACCCTTGGCCTGCGGGTCTACAAAATATTTTTGACCATCGACATTGGCTTCTAATATCACGCGGTCAAAAACTGACGGGTTAGGCAGCCGGTGCCGCGGATCGCCGTTAAACTCGCCGCTAAACAAACAGATATTGGCATCAATACCGGCTATTTTCAGCATTTGCTTGGTCAAAACTGTCAGGTCTTTGCAGTCCCCATAATGACCTTGAAAAACCTCGGTGGTTTTGTGCAGACCGACCGCGTGGTCTCCAAGGACCATCGACACATAACGAAAATTATCCTGGATAAATTCCAGGATAGCGCGCAGTTTGTCTTTAGCGTTTGTTTTGCCGTTGACTAGATCCAGCGCTTTAGCATTGATGGCCGGGTCATCATCAATGGTATTTTTATTGATCGAATCGCGCCACCAGTCAGCTACCTGTTTCCAATCACTGATGGATGATAAAGAAAGTACCCCTATGGTCTCGTCGGGAGGAGGCATGAAATCTTCATCCGCGCTATAAGAGGTGTCTTCAAAAATATAGGAGTATTTGACCGTACCACCGGCTTTTTCGATCAGCGGCTGCTTGTCATTATTATAGGCAAAAAAATGGATGGATTTATTTTCAGGAAAAACATAGGAGTTGCGCGCGTATTTTGTAGGGATGGACGGATAGGTCACCTCGTCCCAAAACTGATCGGGGACCTTTTCTTTAAAGACCTTTGTTTTGACCCTCACGTCAATGATCGTGCCTATCTTTATCTCAGGGAAAGAAATGACCTTAAGGCGCATATCAGCGTACAACGGTGACTGGTCATAGGCCGGCACATCTTTGATGTCCGTGGCCTCCAATTTCTTGCCATCAACCGTCTCAAAAGACGCTTTGATCTCTGTGATCTCTTCCCGGGATTTGTTGTAATAAACAGGCCATTGCCCAAGGACCTTGGCCGTCTCTTTGAGTATTTTGACACGGGCATGATAATCTTCATCAAAGGACCAGTCATCATGGATGACCGTATCTGTTTCAGTTAAAAGACCGATATAGGGTTGATCGCTGTTCTTTTCTTCCCAGGCATTGGGATCGACCTGCTTGTCTTCAATTTTGCTTAAGTCCTGCGCAATGGCCTGGGTACGGTCCAAGGTTGGCGTCTGTGCCATGCCTAAACCCGCCAAAAACGGCAAAAACAAAAGGAAAACAAATTTTCTCATAAATTGCAAGACCCTGTCATCCATCAAAATATGCCGCTGGGTCAACGGCTGTTTGAGGACAATGCCTTCCAGCGTCGTGCAGCGGCTTAAAGCCACGTACATCTGCCCGTGTGAAAAAGTGCCCCAGCCGACATCAATGATCACCCTCTCAAAGGTCTGACCTTGGGATTTATGGATCGTCACCGCCCAGGCTAATTTAAGAGGATATTGGGTAAAATAACCCATCACCTTGGAACCTAAAGAATTATTCACTTCATCAAAATAATATTGGTAAATCTCCCAAGTATGTTTTTTGACATCGACTTGGGTGCCGTTTTCCAGCTCAACCATCACCACATCATCGCCCTCGGTATCAACGACTATCCTCAAGATCTTCCCCAAAGACCCATTGACCCAGCGTTTTTCGGGATCATTATTTAACATCATCACCTGCGCGCCGCTTTTAAGCTCAAGGACTTCCGGGGTGGGCAGGGATTTACGCTCAAATTCACCGGAAACTGCGCCCTGATAAATTTTGGGGAAACCGGACAAGCCTTGCAGACGCTGATTGTTGACTTTTTCCGCCAGGGCATTGGTGGTTGTAAGGACAATATAAAAATCTTCCGGTGAAAACTGATGGTCCGGCTTAAAACGGCGGTTAAGCGCCTCCCAATGGTGGTGCTCGACACTGTCATCCCTGACCGCGTTAAGCAGGCGGATAAAATGTTCGTCTTTTTGGCGGTAAATTTTATTCAACCGCATGATCTTAAAGTCCAGTGACTCAAAAACCTTAGCTGAGAAAAAATACGGTGTCGGATAATGGGTCTTAAAAATATCTTCTTCCCCGCGTCCTACCACCGGCGGCAGCTGGAAAAGGTCTCCAAAAAAAATCATCTGTATTCCGCCAAAAGGCCTGTCAAAATCCGGCCCATAAAGACGCAGGAAAATGTCAACACAATCCATCAAGTCCGCGCGTACCATGGACACCTCGTCAATGATAACAGCGCCGAGTTCCCGGTACATTTTCCGCTTGCGTTTGCGCACGGGTATGTCCCCCACACTTTCAGGGGTCACATCAGGCTTAAAACCGAAAAAGGAATGGATGGTCTGGCCCTTGATATTAATGGCCGCCACCCCCGTGGGGGCGAGCACCGCGACATTCTTGGAGGTCTTTTCACGGAAATACTGCAGTAGGGTTGATTTGCCGGTTCCTGCCTTGCCGGTAATATACATGTGCTGGCCGGTATTTTCCAAGGCCTCAAAAGCAGAAGCGAATTCTTCGTTAAAATCAAGCTCTGCGAAGTTTATCATGTATTTTTAAATTTTCTTCACGACTGTTGATGACTTCGATGATCGTTGAGGTCTGCGATTTAAGCGCCTGGGTGTATACTTTTTTAAAATGCTTGGCATCCATGGGCTGGCTGTAATTAAGTTCAAACATTGAGGCTGCGGCGGCCAAGGTGTAAGAATGCGGCGTGCCCCAGAACTTTTCAAAACCTTCTTTAAATTCAGCAATGGGTAAAAAAGAAAATATCCCGCCCCCGCCGTTATTAAGAAGAACAATGATCAAAGGTACGGGCAGGTCGCGCAATATGGCTAACGAATTCAAATCATGCAAAGCTGCCAGATCCCCGATCATCAAGGTCACGGGCTTATCCAAGCCCCTTGCATACCCTGCGGCTGAAGCGATCACGCCATCAATACCACTGGCCCCGCGATTGCCGTTAACAGAAACAACGCTCCCCTTGAAATCCGCGTAATTGCCCATATCGCGGATGGGCATGCTATTGCTCAAAAATAATCCTTGGCCCTCAGGTATCATTTGAGAAACCAGACGGGCAACGCGGGGTTCGCTGAGACGTTCATCTTGAGCAAAAAAACTTTCGATGGCCTTATCCGCCATTTTGTTGGCATTAGATAAGGCCTTAAGCGCCGTGGAGCTTTTACGCGGTTTGAGCAGCCCTTTCACCGTCTGAATAAAATTGGTGACACTTGACTCAACACGCAAACTGACCTGATGATTGGGATCATTGCGCAGGGCGTGATTAAGCACCATGATATATTCCGCGG
>Ga0206995_1027_pt1 | contig 29305 bp, 24 predicted proteins | sample Alteio_BWMinCont_5_FD_153480 | JGI IMG/M metagenome (GOLD analysis project Ga0206995, IMG submission 153480) | Enriched cells from forest soil in Barre Woods Harvard Forest LTER site, Petersham, Massachusetts, United States -... | ecosystem: Environmental > Terrestrial > Soil > Temperate forest >... | reverse complement strand
GGGACATAAGGAACGTCGTTGTGTTATTAGGACACCTATTATTATAGGCCAACAACATTGGTCAATCGAGATCACCTTAACCAGTCGAGACAACATGCGATTTAAAATGCTGCTGGGACGAACGGCGTTACGGGGACGTTTTATCGTTGAACCTAGCCGTTCCTACCTTATCAAATAAAAGTAAAAATTAATGCTATGAAAATTGCTATCCTTTCCCGTCGCGCACAGCTTTATTCTACACGTCGTTTAGAAGAAGAGGCAAAGAAACGAGGACATCAAGTTAAGATCATCGACACATTACGCTGCTACATGAATATCACCAGCAAGAACCCGTCTATCCACTACAAAGGAAAAATACTTGATACATTTGATGCAGTCATTCCCCGCATTGGCGCATCCATTACCTTTTACGGCGCTGCTTTAGTAAGGCAATTTGAAACCATGGGCGTTTTTGTTGCCAATGATTCCATTGCCATCACTCGCGCACAAGATAAATTAAGGTCACTGCAGCTTTTGTCGCGCAAAGGAGTCGGCTTACCTATCACAGGATTTGCTTACTCTCCTGATGACATTCAAGATCTCATCAGCATGGTAGGTGGTCCTCCTTTAGTCATTAAAATTTTAGAAGGAACTCGAGGAATCGGTGTCGTATTAGCAGAAACACAACAGGCCGCAACCAGTGTCATTGAAGCTTTCTTGGATCTACAATCCCAGATTATGGTACAGGAGTATGTAAAGGAAGCTAAATCAGCCGATATTCGCTGCTTTGTCGTCGATGGGAAGGTTATTGCTGCGATGGAGCGTCGAGCAAAAATTGGCGACTTTCGCTCTAATATTCATCGTGGGGGAACGACTCACCTGGCTAAACTGGCTGATGAAGAGCGCCTAACTGCCATTCACGCTACTAAAATAATTGGTTTGCATGTTGCTGGAGTTGACTTACTACGTTCCAATCGGGGACCATTGGTGATGGAAGTAAATTCGTCTCCTGGATTAGAAGGTATAGAAAAAGCCACCAAAAAAAATATAGCAGAAATTATTATTAAATTTATCGAAAAAAAAAGCCGAAAACATCACACGCTATAGACGGATAGCGTTGCTTCCTCTTAATTTGTTGAAATTATTTTGAAAGAAAAAATTAGCACCATTAAATTTGAAGATTTTAAATCTCTATTAATTCCCCGCCTCCGTGATGCACATAAAGGGTTATTTGGGCATACTTTAATTATCGGTGGAAATAACGGTATGGGGGGTGCTGTTTGTTTGGCAGGAGTAGCTGCTTTACGTGTTGGTGCAGGTTTAGTCAGCGTTGCCACAAAAAAAGAACATATCAGCGCTATCATTAGTCAATGTCCTGAAATAATGGCTCATGCTGTTACAAAAGCGAAGAATTTAAATGCATTACTTCGGAAAGCGACAGTCCTTATAGTAGGGGTGGGATTAGGGCAAACGTATTGGTCCAAGCAATTATTAAAGCAGGTTCTTCGTTCTTCTCAACCCAAAATAATGGATGCTGATGCTATAAATTTATTAGCACAACAGCCAAGTATTTCAGACAAATGGATATTAACTCCCCACCCCGGTGAAGCTGCCCGCTTATTGCATTGTAGCCTACAAGCTATTCAAGCTAACCGTATTCATGCTGTGCAAGAATTACAATATAAATATGGTGGAGTTGTGGTCTTAAAAGGATCAGGAAGTCTCGTATGTACTGAAAATTCATTGAGCATTTGTAAAGCGGGTAATCCAGGTATGGCTAGTGGCGGGATGGGAGATGTATTGAGTGGGATCATTGGTGGGCTACTTGCACAGCAGTTTACTCTACGACAAGCGGCTGAATTAGGTGTTTATCTACATGCTACAGCAGGTGATTTAGTAGCCATGCAAAAAGGAGAGCGGGGAATGATCGCTAGTGATCTGATGGATTTTTTAAGCAAACTTGTTAATCCATAGTAATTTTATCATTTTAGGACAGACGGGCTCTTTTTTTGGGCAGTGTTTCGTCGTTCTCGGTGTTCTCGGCTTACCTCTTCGATGCAACAGGAAAAAATGCATGCTTAAATGAAAGATCCTCTGTAGCGGGAGGATTTTGTTTAGCATGGAGTATGCGTATCAAACAACTGACATGCAGCTTCTAAATTAATTTTGGACATCATATCCACCTGGTCAATAAAATTTACTTCCATCTATCGGTAGCCACACACACAGCGGGGCTGATAAGGCCTCATTATCCTAAAAAATCTCCAAATTGGCTTTTCAGTAAATAGTTTTATTATATTTTTTGTGCAAAAAATAGGCAAAATACGTTAAAGAGGCAAGATACGTTATCGGGTAACTTTTTGGTTTAGTAGACTTTAGTACTACGCAGTTTGTATTGATATCTTGAGTTTTTTTTTCCGAAAAACTAATATTACCTTAATATTGCCTTCAGTTTTTTCTAGCATATTCACGAATTTCTTCTATTAGAAGTATCCTTATTCTCCGTTCTGTTAGCTGAAGAGGTTGCCGTGCCACGTAATTTTGATGGGCAAGAAAATAATACACATACTAGACCTTTTCGTCCTCACTCAAGAGAAGAAAGAGCTCGTTTTGAAAGTAAGGGATATTCATCTACTAACGACAGAAAACGAAAACGAAGTACTGATTCGTCTCACGAACGATTATCTACGGAGAGTAATGACCGTAAAAAAATTAAACGCCAGCCCTGTCTTGATTTTCGAAATAAAAAAAATCGATCTCCCTTGTTAAAGGAAGTTCATCGGTTATCTTTTAGGCAAAGCGATCGGGAAATAATTTTATCCAAATTATCCGACTTACAAAAAAAAGAACAACATACTGCATCCTATTTCTCAGAATTCCTACAACATCTATTTTATTATCTGCCACATGCACTAACTGCACAAACACTAACTGCACCAGCACTAGCTAAGCGCAAGGCCTATGTGAGAACCCTGTTAGCCGCAATACTTGAAAAATTTGGTGATTCTTTGTTCATAATGCCCAATTTCTGGGTAGATCCCAAGGAAGGATATACGGTGTTAATGGGCAGCGTGGGTGCTTGTGAACAAGATGACCAAAAACTAAGCATTGACCTGTTGAAGCGCATCAAAATGGATTGTAGGCTCGATCCAAAAGCTTTATGCGAACTTATACAAATAAAAAGCACGAATACGGGTTTTTCTGTCTTGATTTTAGCGTGTAGACATGGTCTCACGAATCTGGTTTCTGCATTACTACAGACTGCCAAAGACAAGCTTCCTCGCAATGAATTTTGGTCTTTTCTCACCTATAAGGATAGGTTTGGGTTTTCTCCCCTTAGCACAAGCTGTAAAGAGGGACATCTAGAGGTCGTAAAGACATTCTTGGAAGTTGCCGAGAGAAGCCTTTCTTCCGAGGAATTTCAGGATTTGCTCACCCATCAGGATAAGTGTGGGTTTTCTCCCCTTCTCACAAGCTGTAAAGCGGGACATCTAAAGGTCGTACAGATATTGTTGGAAGTTGCCAAAGACAAGCTTCCTGACAATGAATTTCGGTCTTTTCTCACCCATAAGGATACGTTTAGGTTTTCTTCCCTTAACACAAGCTGTAAAGCGGGACATCTAAAGGTCGTACAGATATTGTTGGAAGTTGCCAAAGACAAGCTTCCTGACAATGAATTTCGGTCTTTTCTCACCCATAAGGATACGTTTAGGTTTTCTTCCCTTAACACAAGCTGTAAAGCGGGACATCTAAAGGTCGTACAGATATTGTTGGAAGTTGCCAAAGACAAGCTTCCTGACAATGAATTTCGGTCTTTTCTCACCAATAAGGATACGTTTAGGTTTTCTCCCCTTAACACAAGCTGTAAAGAGGGACATCTAGAGGTCGTAAAGACATTGTTGGACGTTGCCGAGAGAAGAAGCCTTTCTCCCGAGGAATTGCAGGATTTTCTCACCCAGCAGAATAATGATGGGTTTTCTCCCCTGCTCACAAGCTGTAAAGTGGGACATCTAAAGGTCGTACAGACATTGTTGGAAGTTGCCAAGAGAAAGCTTTCCCCCGAGGCATTTCGGTATTTGCTCACCCAGCAGAATAATGATGGGTTTTCTGCATTTAATGCAAGCTGTAAAGCGGGACATCCGGAGATTGTAAAGTGCTTAGTGCATGCTTGGCGTGAGCTTGATGAGGATTGCAATGAAGAAGCCTTCAGAAAATTTCTTGAACAAAAAAACCGGCATGGATTTACTCCGCTGAATGCAGCAGCAAAGGCAGCGAGTGAATTAGCTTGTTCAGTTGATAATAACAGAAAACAGGATTACACCGATGTATTGGCCTATTTGCTTATATTAGGTGCAAATCCTGATATACCAAATAAGAGAGGATATACGGCAAGACAAAACTGTCCTTCTTATGCTTCCTGGCCGCCGCGGCTGCTTGAAAATGCGGAAGATTCTAAGAAAAATGAACTTAAGCCGTATCTATCTAACGTGTCGCGTCATGAGAAGTCTTGGTTTTTTAGGCCTGCTCCTTCTGCTAAACCTTTTCATTCTATCGGACATCACCATACTATCAGACATCACCATAGATCTCGACATACTACTATGCGCACTCATAGGTGGTAGGCTTATTGTTTTTCTTACATCATCTCGTCAGTGCTTAAGTATCAACAACAACGCCCTAACAATAGATTTTTTTTCACGCCTCACATCCGAGTAGGTAATACGAGATAAGGAAAGTCCATTGCATCCGCCAGCGTTCTGGCTACGCTGTTGCTGTGCTCACCTAACAAAACACAGTTTTTAAATTTTAAACCTATTGCATTAGATATTGCATTAGAAAAATATCATGATAGGGTAGATACATTATCAACCTAACAAATCTTAGATAACTGACAGGGTTGTTTGATAAAATAGAGATTATTACATAGGTAGCATGTCTCTTCTTCAACGATCGATTCGCTTTTTTCTCGGCAAGCCTCGTAATCCATTCAAGTCAGGCGCACAACGCCACATTGCATTGATTGCCTTCCTTGCTTGGGTAGGTCTAGGGGCTGATGGACTTTCCTCTTCTTGCTACGGTCCAGAAGAGGCTTTTATCGCTTTAGGCCCTCATTATGCCTCGTTAGGCCTTTACATTGCCATTGCGACTATCCTGACTGTTTTCGTCATCGCTCTGGCCTACAATCAGGTCATTGCCCTATTTCCTAGTGGAGGCGGTGGTTACAAAGTAGCCACTCAACTACTAGGACCGTATGTTGGGCTTGTCTCTGGCTCTGCACTAATCGTAGACTATGTACTCACGATTACTATTTCTGTAGTCAGTGGCACAGATGCTCTCTTCAGTTTACTTCCTATGACATGGATAGGTTATAAACTGTTTGCTGAAGCATGCATTATCGTTTTATTGATTGCACTTAATCTTCGTGGCATGAAAGAATCGATAAAAGTCGTGATGCCTATTTTTCTGGGATTCGTCGCTACACACTTTTTTTTTTAATTATTTACGGTGTCGTTTCCCACAACCGTGGCTTATCTGGCGTATTCGTTAATACAATACATAACACGCTACAGTTATCTCATCAAGTTGGTTGGGTATTTGTCGTTGCCTTGCTGTTACGCGCTTATTCCCTAGGAAGTGGAACATACACCGGAATTGAAGCGGTCTCAAACAACGTCAATCGCCTTGTGGAACCACGTGTACAGACTGGAAAATGGACGATGCTTTATATGGCGCTTTCCTTGAGCTTCACTGCCGGTGGCATTATTTTGCTCTATCTACTCTGGGAAGCACACCCTGTCTATGGCCAAACCCTCAACGCCGTCGTCTTTCATAAGATTTTAGGAGATTCTAGCGTCGGCCACAGCATATTAACCGCTACCCTATTATTAGAAGCTGGGCTTTTACTCGTTGGAGCCAACACCGGTTTTTTAGCAGGCCCTAGTGTCCTGGCTAACATGGCTATTGATAATTGGTTACCTAACCGTTTTCGTCATCTTTCCAGTCGTCTTGTAACACAAAACGGTATCATTGCTTTCGGATTAGCCGCTTTGCTCATTCTTTGGCTAAGTGACGGCCGTGTTTCCTGGCTAGTGATTCTCTATAGTATGAATGTTTTTATAACTTTTTCACTGGCTATCTTAGGCTTGTGTGTCTACTGGTTAAAACATAAGCAAACGGCGTCTCCGCATTGGTTAGCCCACTTCGGCTTCTCCGCCTTTGCCTTTTGCATTACCGCCAGCATTTTAGTCATAACCTTAATTTCGAAATTTACCTTTGGGGGTTGGGTCACCGTCGTTATTACCAGCTTCGTGATCATCCTGTGCTTGCTTATCAAAAAACATTATACCTATGTGTATAAAAAATTAGTCAATATTGATTTATTGATGACGGGTGCACCCCTAAAAAAATCAAAGAAGATTGCCCAGTCTCTGCAAGCTAATAAAGCGACGGCTGTTATCATGGTAGGAAGGCATCGTGGAACCGGCTTATATAGTCTTTTGTGGATACTACATTCATTCCCGGGGCATTTTAAAAATTTTATTTTTTTTAACCGTTGGGGTTGTGGACGTCGAAAGCTTTAGTGCTCAAAAAGAATTGAAAGCGATGAAAGCATCGTCTAATAATATGTTGAATTATTTCGTTGCTTACTGTCAGCAACGAGGTTTAGCAGCAAAAGGGCTGGCAGCATATGGAACGGATATAGCGGGAGAGTTGACAACTTTATCGCAAAAAGTCATGCATGAGTTTCCGCATTCTATCTTCTTTGCAAGCAAATTGATTTTTGGCGAAGATGACTGGATAACGCGTTTCTTGCATAATGAAACTGCAGTAACGTTGCAACGCCGCTTAAATTTGCTCGGTGCACAGCTCGTTATTTTGCCGATGAAAGTAGATGTGGATTTTTACATGACAAACTTGCTGCCACTTTAAGCGCAACGTTGGCCATTTGAGGAAAATTTTTTTGTAACACAAAGTACTTGAAGTTGCGAATTCGCAACTTCAAGTACAATGGGTATATATAAACTGATGTTGGAAAGAACGCTCGACACTATTTTGCGACAACAAGATCCGCAAAGTATACTAGGAATTATCCAAAACAAGGTATTAGAACTTAAAAAAATAGATCAAATATGGCAACAGACCGTACCCGCTGAGCTAAGCAAGCACAGCCGCGTTGCTAATTTTCGCGATGGCTGTCTAGTCATAGAAATCGACAGCGCCGCTTGGGCGATGCGTTTACGATATCTGCTTTCGGACCTTATAACAGAATTGTCAGTATATGTCGCGCTACAGCGTCTCAAACAGATTGAATGGTATATACAACCGCACTACTATCACTCACCGTTAAAGCAAACTCGCCAATTACCTATTCTGTCGGATGACAGCGCTCGATTGCTAAAACATACAGCAGCCAGCATAAAAACCAAACGACTACAAGAAGCCTTAATCAAACTTTCTAATCAATGATAAGCTCCAACGAACTAAGGCCAATTTATAAAGGCGCCCCCTCTATAAAAGAATACATTTCATTGATTTCTCCACAGGCTCTCTTCCTCTGACCACCCAGCCTTTATTTTTACCCATAGATGCAAGTAAACCTTTTTTCCAAAACGATGTTGCATATCTAGCCTTGCTTCGGTTCCTATTTTTTTCAATAACTCTCCTTTTTTTCCAATTATAATCGTTTTTTGCCCTGGACGTTCCGTTAAAATAACAGCCGCTATTCTGATCAGATCGGATTGCTCTTCAAACCGTTCAATTAAAACGGTTAACCAATAAGGAAGCTCTTGGTACAAAGCACGCATGAGTTTTTCACGAATACACTCCGCTGCCCAGAAGTCTCGACTGTGCTGCGTGCATTGATCGGCCGGGTAACAAAACTCTGCTAATGGCAACTGTTCAGCGGCAATTTTTTCTAATTCCGCCACATTGTCTCCAGACTGCGCCGACAAAGGAACAATAGCCAAAAATGCCATTTTTTCACTACACTGCTGTAAGTAAGGAAGCAAGTCAATCTTATGTTTAATTTTATCAATTTTATTGATAATCAAAATCACTGGCTGATTTTGTTGTTTTAGTCGCTCTAAAATAGCCATATCTGCATCAGTCCAACGATCTACTTCGACCACAAACCCAATAACATCTACACTGGCTAACGCACTCACAGCACTACGCACCATTTCTCGACTTAAACGACGTTGAGTAGGTTTATGAAAACCCGGTGTATCAATGTATATACACTGAATATTTCCCTGGGTTTTAATGCCTATAATCTGCTGACGTGTAGTTTGCGGTTTTTCAGAAGTAATGCTTAGTTTTTCTCCTAAAATTTCATTCAGCAAAGTCGACTTACCTACATTGGCTCGCCCGATAATAGCGATGCTGCCACAGCGTGTGGTAACACTAGGTTGCATGGTCGTTTACGGTTCCTGGTCAGCTTCCAAAACAATTAAAATTTTTTCTGCCGCTTCTTGCTCTGCACGACGGCGACTACTGCCTATCCCTATAGCTCTATTTATTAATCCCTCAATCTGACATTCAACCTTAAATATTTGCTGATGTGCAGGCCCATCTAGAACTAAGATCGTATAAATGGGTAGAGGCAGTTGACGCGCTTGTAGATATTCCTGTAAACGTGTTTTTGAATCCTTTAGATCCGGGATCGTTTCCAGGTTTTCAAGTCGACCTGCGTACCAACGAAGAATACAAGTTTCACAAGCGTAGAATCCTCCATCTAAATAAATAGCACCAACTACTGCTTCCAAGCCATCTGCCAAAATTGATTTACGTTGCGCACCGCCGGTTTTTAACTCACCCGCACCTAAACGTAAGTATTTCCCTAATTCAAATTCCTTTGCTAAATCAGTCAAGGTCTCACCTCGAACGAGATTAGCACGCAACCGGCTCAATTCTCCTTCACGTGCCAATACATTTTGATGAAACAATGCCGCTGCAATCACAAAATTAAGGGCAGCATCCCCTAAGTATTCCAGACGCTCATTATTCTTGCTACCGAGAAAGCTACGATGACTCAGAGCGTCTTCTAATAGTTGAGGATTCTTAAAGTGATATCCCAAACGCTTGCACAAAGTTCCTAATTCTGATTTCACCCATGCCCCCTTACACTCATGACCCCTGAATAAATACAGGCATTAATGAATTTGCTTCCCAAGTCTACTCCACCGTATCCGATGATGTTCACCATCCCAACTAAAAAATATCCATACTGCTTTACCGATGAGATTTTTTTCCGGAACCACTCCCCAATAACGGCTATCGTAGCTATAGTCCCGATTATCACCCATTACAAAATAGCTCCCCGGCTGAACCTGTAATGAAAAATTTCCTGCTGCTTGATCAAGACGAACATAAATAGGGTGCTTGATCCCCAATAAATCTTCTTCTCGTAGTAATACTGGCCACGTGGTCACTTCTGCATCTCTATCTGTAGACTCCACAAGCGGGGTTTGCGTGGCGACTCGCCCGTTTATCGTCAATACTTTATCCTTATACACAATAAGATCACCCGGAATACCAATGACGCGTTTAATAAAATAGGTCGCGTTATCGCGTGGCCATAAAAATACCACCACATCACCGCGCTTTGGCTCACTAAGCGACACCATTTTATAGTGGAACACGGGCAATCGTATGCCGTAAATAAACTTGTTCGCAATGATAAAATCGCCTATCAGCAAATCGGGTTTCTCTGAACCAGAAGGAATACGGAAGGGTTCCACTAAAAAAGAGCGTACTACAAATACCAGTAATAGGATCGGAAAAAAAGAACGAGAATACTCGACAATACTTGATAGCTGCGCCACGCCCTTTTTCTTTCGTCGTGACGCAAAAATCAAGATATCCACTAAGGAAATCAGCCCGGTTACAAGGGTAGCACTGGCCAGTATGAGTTCAAAATTCATCGATATAAGCTCGTTTTCATTATTTTTTCTCCCGTCGCAACACAGCTAAAAAAGCCTCCTGTGGAACCTCGACCCGCCCTACTTTTTTCATGCGCTTTTTACCTGCTTTTTGCTTCTCTAATAATTTCTTTTTACGTGATGCATCACCACCATAGCATTTAGCTATTACGTTTTTACGTAAGGCTTTGACCGTTTCTCTCGCGAGAATATGGGAGCCTATGGCTGCCTGAATTGCAACCTCAAACATTTGACGTGGAATAAGTTCCCTGAGCCGCGCTACCAATTGGCGACCTCGATACTGGGCTTGACTACGGTGAATTACCAAGGCTAGGGCATCAACTTTATCACCGTTTATCAAAATATCCAATTTTACTAAATCAGCTGGTTGAAAGCGAATAAAATGGTAATCAAGTGATGCGTAGCCTCGACTTAAGGACTTTAATCGATCAAAAAAATCCAATACCACTTCACTCATGGGTAGCTCATAGGACACGGAAACCTGTAGACCGGTATAGTGCAATTTGGTCTGTATGCCACGTCGTTCGTTGCAAAGGGTAATCACAGCACCTAAATAATCCTGTGGGACTAGCATATTGGCTAACGCAATTGGCTCACATATGATCTGAATTTGACCGGCTATCGGTAAATCAGCAGGATTATCGACGTGCAAGGTTTCACCACGAATCGTAATAACCTCGTAAACAACCGTGGGTGCCGTTGTGATTAAACTGAGATCGTATTCTCGTTCTAACCTCTCTCGGACGATCTCCATATGCAATAATCCAAGAAACCCACAGCGAAAGCCAAACCCTAGCGCTTCTGAGGTTTCAGGTTCATAGAACAGTGAAGAATCATTCAAACTTAATTTTTCCAACGCTTCGCGAAAATTGGAAAAATCTTCCGTATTCACTGGAAATAAACCAGCAAATACTTGAGGGTGAACTCGCTTGAAACCCGGTAATGTGTGTGTTGCAGGTTTTTCAGCGTGCGTCAAAGTATCCCCTACCGGAGCACCATGAATATCCTTAACACCTGCAATGACAAACCCAATTTCGCCAGTAGTTAAGCTGTCGCGTTCCTGCCGCTTTGGTGTAAAAATTCCCAATGTATCGACCAAATAAACATGGCCCGTGGTCATAACCCGAATTTTATCCCTGATTTTTAAACAACCATTTTTTATCCGTACTAAGGAGACAACACCGAGGTAAGCATCAAACCAGGAGTCAATGATCAAGGCCTGTAAAGGCGCTGTAGAATCACCAGACGGCGGCGGTATACGTTGTACAAGTTGTTCCAACAATTCCACAATACCCAGTCCCGTTTTTGCACTGATTTTAATAGCATCCTGCGCTGGAATGCCGATTATATCTTCAATTTCCTGGATAGCACGCTCTGGATTAGCTTGTGGAAGATCGATTTTATTGAGGACTGGCAAGACTTCTAAACCTTGTTCAATGGCAGCGTGACAAACAGCAATAGTCTGTGCTTCAACCCCTTGTGCCGCATCTACCACCAACAATGCACCTTCACAGGCAGCTAAAGAACGCGATACCTCATAGAAAAAATCGATGTGTCCTGGAGTATCGACCAAAGTTAATTGATAGGTACATTTATCCTGAGAAAGAAAGTTAAGCGTGACGCTTTGTGCCTTAATAGTAATCCCCCGTTCGCGCTCTAAATCCATAGAGTCCAAGACTTGAGAGGACATTTCTCGATCGCTGAGGCCACCACAAAACTGGATTATCCTATCCGCTATTGTAGATTTCCCATGGTCAATGTGGGCAATGATAGAAAAATTACGAATAAGTTGCATCGATTAAAAAAGCGCTACTTTCGATTAACGTGCTGGGTTCTTTCATACGGCCAAAAGTATAACGGGTTTTACCCTATTTTTGTAAGCGCTCTTGTAGCCATTGTGCAATATCGATAAGCTCTTGCGAAGAAACACTATGCCCAATGGGATAGCGATTAAATTGTACAGGGTAGGCGAGTTCTTTTAAGTAATGGTAAGAAAACTCACCAAGCGCTGGAATAACTATATCATCTTCATCACCGTGTGCCATAAAAATCGGAGTACTTTTATTGGCAGGGCTTCCCTCGCTAGCTAAAAAACGGTGTAGCGGCAAGTAAGTCGACAGCGCAAGCACTCCCCCCAACGTATGCGGGCAATGTAGTGCGGTGTACAACGCCATCGCTCCTCCCTGAGAAAAACCAGCTAAAACAATTCTCTTGGCCGGAATACCTCGCTGAATCTCTTGGTCGACCAGTTCAAAAAGACTTTTAGCTGCTGCACGAATACCCGCTTCGTCTTCTACAGAATCAAAGGTTAAACCATGGATGTCATACCAAGCCCGCATACGGGTACCACCATTTAGGGTAACAGGCCGTATTGGCGCATGTGGGAACACAAAACGCACACCCGTTCCTATAGCAACAGTCCTCGCCATACTGGCGGAATCGTGGCCATCTGCACCCAGTCCATGCAAACATATAATACTCGCCGAGGGTGTTGTTAACGGATTAACTTCTATGTAAGATAACCGATTGATATTTTCCATTTTATTGCACCTCACTTAGAAAATTAAGGCACCTTACTGCTAGAAGTGTTTTTGCTTACAAAAACGTCTACGCAACGGATCTTTGGAATCGCTCCTTGTTTTACTGCTATGTGCTATTGTACTTTTGTAGCCTGATATTCGCGATCACAATTTTGAGTATATACTAGGAATCTCATAGTTTCACAACCTTACTTCTGGTAAGCATAATGCAAGCATAATGAAAAAAATCTACTACGGTTTCGTTTACTTTATAGCCGCTCTGTCATTGCTCGCTTGTGGGCAAATGGGTCCCCTTTATTTACCTGAGCAAAAATCACCCGTTCACAAACCACATTTCTCTGATCCAGCGATACAATAAGTGTCTTTTTCTTATCTCAACAATCAGTTACAGGTCGAAAATCTTTCTGTACATCAAATCGTCAAGCAGTACGGTACACCCTGTTATATTTATTCTTATGCAAGCTTGATCGAGCAGTGGAATGCCTTTTGTAACGGGCTGCAAGGATATCCCCATCAAATCTGTTACGCTGTTAAAGCCAATGCTAATCTCTCTATCATCGCTACCCTTGCCAAACTAGGTGCTGGATTTGATATTGTTTCTGAAGGTGAGCTCGCTCGTGTCATAGTAGCGGGTGGAATGCCTGAAAAAAGCTTTTTTTCAGGCGTAGGAAAGAGCAAGCAAGCGATTACACAGGCATTACAGGCAAATATCGCTTGTTTTAATGTGGAATCCTATGAAGAATTACAAAGGATTGAGGAAGAAAGTAAATATCTTAATAAAATTGCCCCCATCGCCATTCGTGTTAATCCTAATATTGATGCAGATACCCATCCCTACATAACGACTGGTTTAAAAGAAAATAAGTTTGGCATCAACATGGAAGACACACTGCCACTGTATCGGTTGGCCGCTGCATCTAAGCACCTCAAAATCCAAGGTATCGCCTGTCATCTAGGTTCTCAGTTAACTACCCTATCACCATTTTTACAGGCTATTGAACAACTTTTAATAATTTCTGAGCAGTTAGCACGGGAAAAAATAGTACTACAGGAAATAAATGTAGGAGGTGGTTTAGGAGTTTCCTATGCACAGGAATCTGTCCCTGTTCCTACTGTGCAAGAATATTGTCAAAAAATTCTACACAAGCTAGCGCAAAAAAATGCACACTTACGTTTGATCGTCGAACCAGGTCGCTCCTTAATTGCCAAGGCCGGTATATTGGTCACACGCATTGAATACCTCAAAAACAACGGCTACAAAAATTTTGCCATTGTCGACGCAGGAATGAACGATTTACTGCGTCCAGCACTCTATCAGACAGAACAAACTATCCAAGCAGTGAATCTACGTCCTGAAATACAGGAAACCGTCTATGATGTCGTAGGTCCATTGTGTGAAAGCAGCGATTTTTTAGGAAAAAATAAAAAATTAAATGCACAATCGGGCGATTATTTAGCGATCCTAGATTGTGGTGCTTATGGCTTTTCCATGAGCTCTACTTATAACTCCAGACCACGCTGTGCCGAAGTTATTGTTGACAAGCACATCGCGTCATTAATCCGATCACGTGAAACAGTGGAACAGGGCTGGGCCAACGAGCTTCCCTTGTTGTTCAATAAAATAGGTATCTCATGAATCGTGCATCCACATAGACTATCTGTAAATGACGATTGTTTTTACAAAAATGCATCTACTAGGCAACGATTTTGTTGTTATTGATGGAACAACACAATCTTTTAAACCAAATGCCGCATTAATACGTCAGTGGGCCAATAGACACACAGGCATCGGTTTTGACCAACTTTTGTTAATAGAAAAGCCGCGCCATCAGCTAGCACATTTTCAGTATCGCATCTTTAATGCGAATGGTAATGAAGTCATGCAATGCGGCAATGGTGCGCTTTGTATTGCACAGTTTTTAGCAAACGAAAAATTATGTACAAATAACCCTATTCGTATTATGACTAAAACTGGGTTATTAACTCTACGATTAGGGGAAAATGGAAAAATTACAGCTGATCTCGGTACTCCCATTTTTGAGCTAGAAAAGATACCGTTTATCAGTGGTACACAAGGCCCTATTTATTCATTAGAAACTCCCTTTGGATGTTTTGACTGCTGTGTTCTTTCTTTAGGCAATCCACATTGTGTCTTGGAAGTTAATCACTTAGAAACAGCACCCGTGGATCAATTAGGTAGCTATCTTAATCAATCCCCTCATGCCTATTTTTCGCAAGGAACCAACGTGGAATTTATAAAAATCCACAGTCCGCAGCAGATCAGCATGCGCGTTTATGAACGTGGCGTTGGAGAAACACAGGCTTGTGGTAGTGGTGCTTGTGCTGCTGTGGTCGCAGGTCATTTATTCAAGCAAATAGGAAAAGAGGTAACAGTGCAATTACCGGGCGGCGTACTTGATGTGACATGGCAAGGAAACAAATCATCTGTGTTTTTAACAGGAAAAGGAGAAACTGTTTTTCAAGGAAGAATCAATCTTCCGTGAGTGTGGGACCCAACATTTTTTCAGGTCTGAGTGCGTCATCAAACTGCGCTGCCGTTAAATAACCCAGGGCTAAACAAGCCTCGCGCAAGTTTGTTTCGTCATGTAAGGCCTTGAGGGCAATTTTAGCTGCCTTATCATAACCTATCACCGGATTGAGCGCCGTCACTAACATCAAAGAATGTTCGAGAAAATATTGAATTCTCCTCGGATTTGCTCTCAGTCCCTGAATACAGTAAAGATTAAATAAATGTCCTGCATCACTCAATAGATCAACGGAATGGAGAAAATTGTAAATCATAAGTGGTTTAAACACGTTTAATTCAAAATTACCTTGACTACCTGCCATCGTGATCGCATTATCATTTCCCATCACTTGTACACACACCATCGTCATGGCTTCACACTGAGTTGGATTGATTTTACCCGGCATAATTGAGGATCCCGGTTCATTTTCTGGCAAAATCAACTCACCCAATCCGCAACGTGGTCCGGAACCCAACCAGCGAATGTCGTTTGCCATCTTCATCAACGCGCAAGCTAAGGTTTTTAAAGCTCCACTGGAAAATACTAAGGCATCGTGCGAGGCCAAAGCGGCAAATTTATTTTTTGCAGAAACAAAAGGTAATCCCGTCTCATCAGCAATAATCTGAGTAGTCAGTTCAGCAAATTTTGGATGGGTATTGAGACCAGTCCCTACGGCTGTTCCACCAATTGCTAGCGGGTAAAGACCAGTTAACGATTGTTTTATAGCAAACTGTGCTGCGTCTAGTTGATCTACATACGCTGAAAATTCCTGTCCTAGTGTTAAAGGAACTGCATCCTGCAAATGCGTGCGGCCTACTTTAATAATTCCGTTAAATTCTTCTACTTTCTTTGTCAAACCCTGACGTAATTCCTGCAAAGCGGGGAATAAACGCTGCACTATCGCCAACACGGCGGCAATGTACATGGCTGTTGGAAAAGCATCGTTAGATGACTGTGATTTGTTTACATCATCGTTGGGATGAATAGGCTTTTTACTACCCCGCTCACCACCAGCCAATTCAATTGCTCGATTGGCAATGACTTCGTTGACATTCATATTACTTTGCGTGCCACTACCGGTTTGCCAAACATGTAAAGGAAACTCGCTGTCGTGCCGTCCAGATCTCACCTCTTCGGCAGCGCGGATGATTAATTCTGCTTTCTCTTTAGATAGTAACCCCAAAGAATAATTTACTTTCGCAGATGCCCATTTTACTAACCCTAGCGCATGGATAAGTCCTAATGGCATTCTGTCGTTGGCAATAGCAAAATGATGCAAACTACGTTCTGTTTGTGCACCCCAATAGCGATCCTTAGGAACTTTAACAGTACCCATCGTATCATGTTCAGTTCGCATGGTTTCGTGATCTGTCAGCATAAAATACCCTATGGCCAATTGCATCGTCATTGTATGCTACGCGGATAAGCATGTGTCAACATTCTAACAAATTTCGCACCTTTTTTTGTAAGCGATATATACCGCTCGTACGTGAAGATGCGAATCTTTTTAACTCACAGCGAGCGGTATGCCTGATCACATGACTGGCAAAAGCAAAGCTTCCGCGCAGTCATTCAAGGAGAGAATCGCGGTTCTCTCTTTGAAAATCCTCATCGCGCAAAGAAAGTACTTGAAGTGGCGAATTCGCAACTTCAAGTACAATGGATATATATCCAACACACTCTGCCTTCACCACTTACCTGATTTTTTGCTCTCTATATAAAGGCGTTGTACTAAAAATACAGGGTTACCATAGGACTATGCCCTACTCATTTCCCATGCTAAACTGGCAGGGCTTGGTTATAAGCTGAATAAATTTAAGGCCAAGGCTTTTTGAGATTATATTTATATTTAAAATTTGCATGGAGAAGCCAATTATGTCTAAAGGGCAACTACAAGATCCTTTTCTAAACGCGCTGCATAAGGAAAAAGTCCCAGTTTCAATTTATCTTGTCAATGGCATTAAATTACAGGGATTGGTAGAGTCTTTTGATCAATTTGTGGTGCTATTAAAAAACTCAGTAAGCCAGATGGTCTATAAGCATGCTATTTCAACTGTTGTTCCAGCACGAAACGTAAAATTAGCCAACGTAGAAGATGCTGACGATGCACAAAGCTGCAATGAAGCATTGGAAGCCGTGAACATTTAGGGCGCTACTAGAACATTAGGAATTCTACTTCAAAATAAAAATAAGGCGTGATGACGGCGAGCAGCTGGAATATACACAGGTAAATGAACCGCGCAGCCGGCATCGCAACGATGTATTGAAGTAATCTATAGCAATTTATAATTTATAGAGGTACCTTACATGATAATTCATATGGATTGCGGAATTGTAGAGAGGTAAAATGAATAGAGGTCATTTTTTTAAAAAATGCTAATAAGCGGAGTCGTCTATGCCCTGGAACGAGCCGGGTAATTCAAGCAACAATAAAGACCCCTGGACAGGTCGACCCAAACAGACACCCCCTGATTTGGAAGCAATTTTACGCGACTTACTCAAAAAGATCGCTACTCTGCTGAAATTACGACCATCCCATAAAGGTACATTTATTCGGGTAAAAGCTTTTTCGCTGTCACAGCTGAATGCCGGCATCATGGGACTGGCTTGCATCCTTCTACTGCTTGCATGGCTATTTTCCGGTTTCTTTACGGTGAATTCCTCAGAGCAAGCGATAGTGACTCGTTTTGGTCAATATGTCACAACCCTTTCGCTTGGACGCCACTGGATTCTGAAGCCCATCGAATCCTACTACGTGATTCACCCGCAAAAAAATGATCCACTTTCCTATTCAGTCAATCTGCTGACGCGCGACGATAATGCAGTATCCATCGTAGCGACGCTACATTATATGATAAGCGATGCGCGCCAGTACCTTTTTGGCAACAAAAAAGCACTACAAAGCTTGCAAGCGATCACTATTAGTGTTCTACAGCAAACGGTAGGACAGCTTTCGCTAGAACAGCTTTTAACAGCAAATCTTTCTATTTTACAGCAAACTTTGCAGCTCCGGATCAATCAATCGCTTGTTAAATATGGTTCCGGCTTAATACTTCAGGACATTGAATTACAGCCTATCCAAGTTCCAGAGGCACTAAAAGCTTCCTTTGTAGATTTGGCAAGTGCACGAGCCGATAAAGAACAGTTGGAGCAACAAGCCAGAGCCTATGCCATACAAATCAAATCTACTATTAACGAGCAGTCCGAACGCTTGATAGCAAATGCTAAAACCTATCAACAAAAAGTTATATTACAGGCAAGAGTAGATACAACCCGCTTTCTGGCACTGCTTCCAGCTTACGAAGCAGCACCTGAGTTAACACGCAAACGCCTGTACATGGATGCTATTCAATCCATGCTGGCCCATAGCAATAAAGTACTCATTGATAATTCAGTGAATACTTCACTTCATTTCTCCCTGGACGATACCATTTCTCAAAAATTAGAAAAAACAAACGCCAGCGGCGACCAAGCTAATGAAAAATCGTTGGCTGCTTCTACAAATACCACAGCATCTAACGCTAACAGTAGGCCGTTTCAAAAGGCTGCTGACGACATATCTAGCATCTATTTGACCTCTGGGGGATATGAGTGAGCGACACTAAGAATAAAATGCTGTGCTTCCTTGCTTTGGCATGCTTCTTCTTTATCGCATGCAACAGTGTTTACACAGTATCGGAGGGTTACACGGCATTGTTATTACCCCGTATTACTTGGGAAAAAACAAATTGGCTTCACCCTACATTACAACCAACACCTGGTTTGCATTTTAAACCACCGTTTTTGATACAAGCTGCCCTTGTTGATAATCGTTTACACACTATTTCATTGCACAAATTGAGCCTGCTGACTACCGATAAGCAGCCTGTTACCGTCGATTATTACGCTAGTTGGCGTGTTACTCGACCCATTACCTACTATCTAAAAGCTCACAATGATCCGCAACGAGTCAGGCAACACCTTGTTCAATGCATCAACGCGTTATTGCAAAATTCATTCGCTCGTAACGTATCTAAAATTACTGTCTTTAAAGAACAGGCCGCCTTACTCAATACCATCACGACACAAGCCAATCAACAACTTGAAACATTGGGTATCACTTTGTTAGGGATAGGCTTGACATTCATCGATTTTCCAGCCAAAGCTAACGCAACCCTAATACAGACGCTCCGTAAAGAACGCATGCGTGCTGCGCTTGAGCAACGGGCAATTGGCAAAGCCAACGCGGACAGCATCCGTGCAAACGCCGACGATCAGGTTGCCTTACAGCTTAATAAGGCAAAAATAGAAGCTGCTATTATTTGCAGCCAAGGTGATGCCAGCGCTGCTAAAATTTACAGCGAGGCCTACCGTAAAAATCCAAAATTTGCTTCCTTTTATCTTAAATTAGAAGCTTATAGGAAGGGCTTTCTGGAATCATCACCGGGCAGTAATTTTCTGGTTTTGAATAGAAAAAATAGTCTGCTTAATATGCCGCTCGTTCCTGAGGAAGCGAAATTTTTAAATTCATAACAAGGGGGGAGCCTTCGAGGTGGGCCATCGGGAGGAAAAAACGCCCAGTAGCATCATCCGCAGGAATTTGTGGATACATTTATCATGACAAAAACCGTTATTATCGTTGGCTGCCAGTGGGGAGATGAAGGAAAGGGAAAGATTGTCGATCGCTTAACAGAATATGCCAAAGCCGTAGTACGTTTTCAAGGAGGGCATAACGCAGGACACACGCTGCTCATTCAGGGGAAAAAAACTGTTTTACGGTTAATTCCTTCGGGAATTTTGCATGCTGGAGTGGAATGCTTGATTGCTAATGGTGTGGTTATTTCACCAGAAGCCTTGATCCAAGAAATAGACGAACTGATACAGCAAGGCATTCCCGTCTATCAACGCCTCAAACTCAGCGCCACCTCCCCCATCATTTTAGCCTCTCATATCGCACTCGATGTAGCACGTGAAAAAACCACAGAAAATGCCATTGGCACAACCCGGCGAGGCATTGGTCCTGCTTACGAAGATAAGGTGGCGCGGCGTGGCCTACGGCTTTGTGATTTTTTTGACTCTAAACAATTGTTGAAAAAATTGCAGGCTCTGCTGGATTATCATAATTTTCTGTTACGACATTATTATCACATGGACGAGTGTGATTATTCACAAATAGCAGATTCTTTGCTGCAGATCAGGGAAAAGCTGTTACCATTAATCACCGATATACCTACGTTACTCGCAAAATATCATCAGGACAACTGGCCTATTTTGTTTGAAGGGGCACAAGGAACTTTCTTAGATTGTGATCAAGGCACATATCCATTTGTTACCTCGTCCAATACCATCGCCGGTGCTGCTTCTACTGGCAGTGGACTAGGTATACGCCATTTCAATTATGTGTTGGGTGTTAGTAAGGCCTATAGCACACGTGTCGGTAACGGCCCATTTCCAACCGAGCTATTTGATCAAGAGGGTGAAATATTACGCGTACGCGGCCAAGAATACGGTAGTGTCACTAAGCGTCCGCGTCGCTGTGGTTGGTTGGATAGTGTACTGTTGTGTCGTGCTGTACAGCTTAACAGTATTTCTAGTTTGTGCATAACCAAACTGGATGTACTCGACGAAATGGAAGTTATCAAAATTTGTACCGCTTATAGATTAGGTAAGCAAGTTCTGCAAGAACCACCTTTACATCCTGAAAATTTAGCAAATTGTGTCCCCCTCTATGAGGAGCATCCTGGCTGGAAATCCTCTACGACACCTATCAGAAAATTTTCTGCGCTCCCCATCAATGCACAACGCTATCTGCGCCGTATTGAAACGCTTACGAATACACCTATTAGTATCATCTCTATAGGAGCAGATAGGGAAGAAACTATTATGTTGGACAAGATCATCTAATGTACGATTAATATAGGATCAATCGCAGCCAATTTTACAACGGTCCCTAAGCTGATGGGTGGAATTTTTTCAAGAATGCTTGTCTCCAGTAATGTAAATTGAAAAATAAGCTCTCCTTTTGTGTTACGCATTATCTTTACATCTTCTATTTTTCCTGCTTCTGTATATTGCCGAACATGATCCCGAATAGTCCTTAATTGATTTAAATCAGTTGCATCTTCACAAAAAACGATAGAAGCCAATTTTGTAATTTCATTATATTGCCAGAAATTTACAGCATTATTTTCAGGAGGTAAAACATTGTTTAGCTTTTCAATAATTTTTGAAAAGGCTTCTTTTTTAAAAAAACTATTTTTAGATACATTGCTATTAGTACTAACAATAGAATCTGACAGTAAAGCACATGATTGCAATGTTGCAGCGAATGACTCTTCAGGCAGATCATAAATTATATCCTGTATATCAGGAAATAATTTTAGTTTCACTAGAATATAACTTCCTGGTACCTGTAAATTATGTTTTTTTTCCTTGAGCATCGATGCCAGGAACATCTAATAAAAATTTAAACGGCATATTATCCTTATTAACTCCCCAACGAATCACAGAGACGGATGCTGTTGTATTACCGCGGACAGCGTGGATATTGATAACCTTAAATTCATAGTTTTTTGTATCAAGAATATCTCCAGTTTTTTTGTTAAAAACAAAAAATGGTTTGTTAGGCTGTAGATTTTTTAGATCTGAAAAATATTCAGTAACATTAGCATAGGAGCATAGTAATTGTTGTCCTCCTGCAATATTTTTTATTACTTCATAACCATTGATAGCAATGCCATTCCAATATTTTTGGCAGAATTTTAGGTTTGGCAAGGCTGCTTTTTGAGCCACAGAAGAAGAAAAGAATTGAATATTTTTTAATTGATCTTTATTGAAAGCATGATTTATTAAAGATAAGATAGCCCCTGAGCTTTTTGGGTTTATACATCCTATAATGATTTCACTTGCTGGATTATAAAATATAGTGGCATGATAATTTTCTGTTATATCTTGCAACGAAAAATCTAATACCCCCGTGCTGGGGATAAAAGTGCCTGTCCTCAGAGATCGTCCAACAGGAACATAGACACCAACACCGCATGTTGAATTGATTTGGCAAATGACTGTGTTCTCACTAACCTCTTTTGCCCAATTGCAATGTTGTTCATAAGTAAAATCCGTCATTAGATTTCCTTCTAAATCTCTTTTCCTTTTTATTTTTGCAAGATCAGCACGTTTTATTCGTATACCATTCAACCATTCTTGACGCCCTAAATGATCCAAGATCTCTCCTATAGGACGACTTTCTACAGGTTTGACGGCACTATCAATATGAGGTTGCTGGAGGGGGGGGGGGTATCCCCCCCCCATAAAAGCGTAGCTGGCACTGGGGTAGATGGTAGTAAATCAATATATTCACTAGGATCACTCGCCTGGCCAGAGGTCGGCTGCATGTTCGATGAAGACAAGGTAGATTCTGTAGGCATATAGTAGTACTCCTATCACATCCAGAAAAAGTAAAATCCAGAAAATTATCATTTTATAATTTAAGCTGATTGATTTGACCCATTACTTATTAATGGTCAGCGCAGTGCTCATTGATTAGAGCATTTATCAGCTAATAAGAATCAGTATACGCATTAAAGATTAAACATTGCTTAATTCAAAAAAATTGATCTTACCGCAAATTTTCGAACACACGGTTCTAAGGGGCATGCCGTCCTTGATGGTCAAAATCATAGGCGTTTAAAAACCAATACTAGAATGCCGTCGCTGACGATTGTAGTATACTTTACTTAGGTACCTGTCCGAAAAACGGGGTGCAGCTCAGTTTATATTTTTAAGAAAAAAATATTTCCCTGCGCTTCACCCAGCGATTATATAAATAAAATAAATATCGATTAATTCCGTTATAAATAGAAAATAATTTTTGTTTTCCTGTATATTGCGAATCAAATAAAAATATATAAAAATTCACTAAAACGAATTTACATTCTTCCATAATTATATAGATAAAATTTATCATGGTATTTTTTGATTTCATAGTGCTTAGGTGATCACGGATAACATTAATAGAAATAGGGATATAATTTTTTTCAAACTTATTCGCTACTTTGAACAACTCTCGCTCAATTAATGCGGAAAGCTTTTTATCGGCATAATCACCAGATAATATCAAATCCTGATATGCTCTATGAATCAACTGCTTTAAAAAACTATTATCTTTTAGCTTTTTTACTACCTCAGAAAAATTAGAAAAATCCTTCCGTAAAGCAATATAATGAATGTTTTCTTTTAAAATCCCATTATATTCTCCTGGAAAAAGTATCATAGCTGTATGAGTCGCTGCTGCTTCAAATAAGCGTGGAGAAATCATAGCATAATAGATATTACCTTCATACTGCGATAGTAATGCTTTATAAGCAAAGGAAAAATCCATCATAGGACATTGTGAAAACAGTTTTTTTAACTTTTTTGTTATCTCCCCTGTTTCATCCAAAATACTAGCTCCACTTTCAGTTCCTAACACAGCGCGAGATGATTGCAAATTATCTATCCAAGCCTGTCCATAGATACGCTTATTTTCTTTTAGGCTAATATCGCATTTTAAATTATACTGAGCTGCTCTATTTTGAACCCCTTCTGAAATTAAAATTCTCTCCTGTGCTAAGCAGCCTAATGAAAATGGATAAATTCTCGATCGATAAAAAATATCAAGCGGCCTATCCTCCAAAGGTTTTATTTTAATTTTTTTCATTGACTCGGACACATAGCCTGTCAAAACGGTTACCTTTTTAATTTTTTTTAATTTTTCATTACAGTACACATGATCTATATATTTTTCTCCGAATAAAGAAAATAATATATCTATATCCATGGCGATTAAATCAGAAATAGTTTTATTAACATTCGCATACTCATCTTGTAAAAATACAAATTTAATTCCTTTAAAAGAAAATATTTTTTCTTTTATTGCATTTGAAAGATAATAATTATTATAAATTTTTATAGAATAATGAATACCTATAGCATCAAATTTATTAAGATTTAATTTATGTAGTATTTTACAGGTAAGTGGATTTTCTATAAACCAATTCAATGAAGAACACGCCATCATCGCTTTAATATGATCCTTGACAGCCATAGTATGATGGCAAGTATCAGCGAGTAATAGAATATTTTTCATATATTTCATTTAAATAAAAATATAATTGTTTCAATGGCTCTTTCAAAAAATTTGGAAAAAATCTAAATGATAATCTTATAATTATTTTTATTTTTTTAAAAAATAATTCAAAAAAATTATATGAGTCAATTGCTTTAATAAAATTATCTTTTGTGTAAAAAAAATCTATTTTATTTTTTTTTCTTCTATGAAATTCATTAAAAATTTCATTATCAAAATTTTCAATAAAATTTTGATAAGAAAAAATTGGATTTAGCGCTATTTCATTATAAGCTCGATCAGATATTATTTGTAATTCATCAACAGATTTAATAAAATTTACCACCGTTTCAATATTACTAAAATCCTTTTTTAAAGGAATATAATGTCTCCATGGAATTAATATTCCAGAATAATTTCCTTCATATAAAACCAGTACTGTTTTTAAAGCAATAGCTTCAAAGCACCGTGGTGAAATCTGATTTAATATAATCTTTTTTTCATGATTTTTTAAAAAAAAATCATGAATCTTTTCAAATCTTTCAAATGGATGACACGATTTGTATCGATTCACTTTTTTTTCAATCTCACCAGAAAAATCAAAAACACTTGATCCGCTCTCCACGCCTAGCATAGTTTTGCAAGATACAACGAAATCTATCCAATAAAATCCATACAAACGTTTTTTTTCATCATAAGATATATCAGAAACTAATCTATCATTTTTTGTGTACGCATGAAATTTATCAGCAATTTGGTATTTCTCAGCCCCTAAACTACCCAACCAAAAAGGAACTTTACGCGATCTATACCCAACATCAATTTTTCTATCTTTTATTGGCGGCGGATTCTGCATCAATAAATTTTCAGGAATATACCCTGTTAATGTATTTATCTTTTTCATCGATGGAAATAAAGAAACAGGATAAACTTTTTCTATTTCAGAATTTGGAACACATGTATATATCATATCAAATGATAAATTTTTAATTTCTCTGTGTATATCATTTATTTTTCTGTATTCATCTTGAATAAATAGAATTTTCAGTCCTTTAAATTTTTGAATATACTTTTTAGATTTTTCTGATAAATAAAAATTTCCCAATAAATATATTGAATAATGTACAATAATAACTTCAAATCTATTTATATCTAATTTTCCTGGGTACATACCTATGTTAGAATAAATATATATATTATTTCTTGAATAATTTACAAATGCATCGATATGATCGATAATAGTAGAGGCATCAGAATTAATTTTTGGCTTATTGCAAAAAAATTAATATCGCCAATGGTTTCGACAGATCATGCATTTTATTTCAGTAACATTGATCGATAAACCTTACAAACCATAGCTCTAAGCAGAGCGCACCCCAAATTGATCGTGAAATAGGTAAATTATTTTTAAATATTTTCTTTATTTTATTCAAGTCAACCAACCCTCTTTCTTTAGATTTTTTTGAAAAAAGTACATCTTTCACGAATTCCTGTTGTTTTCCGTAAAACCATGCAGTCAATGGAACAGGGAATCCCATCTTATCCTTTCGGTTCAAAACACCTTTAGGAACAGTATTTTTAACAGCTTCACGAAAAATATGTTTAGTTCTACCGGCAGAGAATTTTATTTTATCTGGGATTGTCGCTGCAAACTCTACGAGTCGATGATCAAGTAATGGAACCCTGGACTCTAAAGAAACGGACATACTCATACGGTCTTCTACTTGTAATAAAGCAGGTAAAGAAGATTTTAAATCAAAATATAGCATTTTATTTATTAATGAATCATTTTTATATCTATTAAATAATTCTTGAAATCTTGTAAAACAACGATTATTTTCAATAATTTCAGGAAAATAAATTTTATTTTCACTATTTTTTCTATCCATCAAATGAAAATAACTAGCATCCTCTTCGCAAAAAAGTCTACTACCCAAGAACTGTTTTAATGTAGATTTATAATGATTTAATAATACGAGATTTTTTTCCATGGAGGCCAATGACATCCATTTTTGAATGGATTTTCCAGAAATAGAGCTTGCGAAACAATTTTCTAAACAGGCCATTAAATATCTTGCATAGCCCATAAATAATTCATCTCCGCCATGCCCACCTAGCACAACCTTAACGTGCTTTGCTGCAAATTTTGAAACAGCATACTGTGGTAGTAACCCCGGACCCGCCGCAGGTTCATCCATAAAATAAATTAATTCAGGAAGTATTTCTGATAAATTTGTATCATGCATGGCAATTTCATGATGATCAGATTGAACATATTTTGCTACTTGCATCGCATAAACACTTTCATCGTATCGCTCACCTTCCAAAAAAGTACCGGTGAATGTTTTAAATGAACCTTTTTCTTTTAGTTTAGTACTGGCCAAGCAAACCACTGCACTTGAATCCAATCCACCCGATAAATACGCACCAACCGGTACATCTGCCTGTATATGTAGAGCAATGGATTCCTCTAATAATTTGCTTAATTTATCAATATAATAAGGTTTTTCAAAAATATTAGGCGTTTTATAGTCGATTTCCCAATATTGCTGATATGTCAAGCTAAGTGTTTGATCATGACAATTAATTATTAAATAATATCCTGGCTCTATTTTTTTGATATTTTTAAATAAAGTTTCCTGCCCTAGACAAAACTGAAACGTTAAATAGTCTTCTAGCGCCCGTGTATTAATTTCTGCATGCACTCTATGTGAAGCTAAAATTCCTTTTATTTCAGAAGAAAAAATAAATTTTTGTTTATTAAAAAAATAATAAAAAGGCTTAATTCCTAGTCGATCACGTGCACAAAATAGGATCTTATTTTTTTTATCCCATAAAGAAAATGCAAACATACCACGAAAATATTGTAAACAATCTATTCCCCATTTTTTATAAGCATAAATGATAACTTCGGTATCTAAATTTCTAGTAATAGGGTATTTTTCCTGAATAAGATCATGTCTTAATTCTGGATAATTATAAATTTCACCGTTAAAAACTAAAACGATCTGACCGTCTTCGCTAAAAAAAGGTTGTCTCCCTTTTTTCACATCAACAATACTTAAAAGCTGATGACCAAATGCCAATCTAAAATCTTCGTCGCAATAGGTTCCATGACCATCTGGCCCACGATGCTTTATGGAATATTTCATTGATTCTATACTGGATTTTAAATCACATGTTTCCTGTAAATCGATAATTCCGGCGATACCACACATAAAAATACTAACCTCTAAACCAGTATATGCATAAAACTAAAGCTAATTTATACGAATCTATTATTCTTTAAAACATCTTCAATTATCAGCGTAGTAAGCGTGCTGATCGATGCACCGTTTAATGAGCTCAATGTGATGACGAGTCCAATCAATGGTATATTTAAGACCTAATGTAATATCAACCTTAGACTTAAAATTTAATTCTTTTACTGCTTTTTTCGTACACCCGTAACGCCTTCCAGAACGATCCCAGTCTCTAGCTACATTAAAATGGCTTGGTGTTTTATTTTCAGTCAATTGATTGATTAATTCAGCAAGTTTACGAATTTCTGTTTCTTGTCCTGAAGCTAAATTATAGCATTCACCAGATTTTCCCATGCTTGCACAACACATTAAACCAAAAACAATATCATCTACATAAATAAAATCTCGCGTAGACAAACCATGATTTTCAAGTAACAAAGCTTCTTTATTCAGCGCTTTAAAAATAAAGCTAGGAACCACATTTCTCCAAATTGTGTGAAATGTACCTCGCCACTGACCAGAACCTAAAATCTCACCAGGCCCATAAACATTTTGGAAACGTGCCTTTACAAAGGGAAGTTTATAACGCATAAAAAAATAGTTTCCATAAAATTCTCCTAATATTTTTGATATTTGATAAGGACTATCCAAATAAAGTGAAACTACTTCTTCTTCACTTGTTGCCTGCGTTTTATTAAATGTTTTTTTAGCAATAGAACAACCAGCTGATGCGTAGACAACCTTTTCTAATTTTTTAAAATCTTTAATATGATTAAATAATTTCAGTGAAGTCATGGTATTATTTTCATGATCTGCTAATGGATCATATATAGAGCTTTGATTTCCGTGATAGGTTGCCAAATGAAATACGAATGCAGTATCGTCTGGAATTCGGTGCAATACGGAGCTACTGGTGATTGAACCAAAAATAAAACGAAGACGAGAATCTTTAGGTAATTGCGACAATTCTGAAGATAATAAATTATCTACTACAATCAATTCTTTGATATTGCATTCCAAAAATTTCTTACATAGATTACTGCCTATGAAGCCGGCACCACCAACAATGAGAATTCGTTTATTTTCAAAAAAAGTCAACACAATAAATTACTACTTTATGCACTGCACATAAAGATCAGTTCCAAAAATTCTTCCTAAATTCTTTATAAAAAATCTTCTATATGATCCACCTATATTTTCTACATTAATTTTACAGAATGAAAATTTTTCACACAAATTCACTAACCCACGTTTTGAAGACGCTTCTGTAAACGGCGCTTCTTTTCCATTAAGGTTTTTGTCATATCGAAATCTATCACTATTATCGAAAATTAAAAATTCCTCGTAAAAAGAAAAAAAAGTTTTAATTGGATGATGACAAAATTCTCTGAATGAATGCTTGTTATAACACATAAATAACAAAATTCCTCCAGGAACTAGTACGCGATATGCTTCATCAATACATTTTTTTATATTTCCCGTATGATGAAAACAACCAATTGACACAACAAAATCAAAACAATTATCAGGAAAATTTAGCTGATGTGCTGACATAACACATGCATTATATGGTTTTTTCATAAGTTTCAGGCGGTGATTAAGAAAATTAACAGGTCCCTCTGCAATATCAATACCAGTAAATGAATGCGCGCTTTTTGCAAGCCATTGAGAAACTGTTCCATAACCCAAACCAATTTCTAAAACTTTTTTGTTTAAAATTTTTTCTAATTGTAAGTAATTTTCCTGTAAATAAGGATAAAAAGAAAAATACCAATTATCAAATTTTTCAATGGACTCTCTGGAAGAATCAGTTATTCCTAAATATTTTGCTGCACTACTTCCACATAATTCATTCCAATATTCTGAATTTTTTTCATCAATATCGAGCTGTAAAAATGACATTTAACCTTCAACTCCCTGTAAATGTGTATAGGTTTCTGTGATGCCATATTTTTGGTAATAATGAATAGTTTTTTTGATTCCCTCTTGT
>Ga0206995_1026_pt1 | contig 29366 bp, 29 predicted proteins | sample Alteio_BWMinCont_5_FD_153480 | JGI IMG/M metagenome (GOLD analysis project Ga0206995, IMG submission 153480) | Enriched cells from forest soil in Barre Woods Harvard Forest LTER site, Petersham, Massachusetts, United States -... | ecosystem: Environmental > Terrestrial > Soil > Temperate forest >... | reverse complement strand
ATACTTTCCGCGGACATTGATGTTTTCACCACCCTTAATGTGCAGCATGTGGACAGCCGCAGGGAAGACATTTTAGCCGTCACCCGGGTGGCCGTCGGAGAAACAGTTCCTGATACCATCCTTGATGAGGCCTCTGAGATCACTTTAGTTGACCTGTCTCCCCAAGCCCTGCACCAGCGCCTGGCAGAAGGCAAGGTATACGTCCCTGATCAGGCAAAAGCCGCCACTTCTAATTTTTTCAAAACTGAAAACCTGACTGCCCTTAGAGAAATGGCCTTGCGCCTGACCACCGCCCATGTGAACCGTAATTTGCGTTCATTGATGCTGGCCAAAGGCCTCTCAGGTCCGACCAAAAGCGGCGAGCGTATTTTGGTTGCTGTCGGGATCACCCCTTTTTCAGAATCCCTGATCCGCATGACCCGCCGCTGGGCAGGGATGCTGGATGCTTCGTGGATCGCCTTGCACGTGGAAGGCTCTGCATCACTTTCCGAGGAGCATAAAGAACGTTTGATGAAGAATTTAGGGCTCGCCCGTCAGCTGGGCGCCGAGATCATCCATCAAGTGGGCGATGACCTGGCCCAAGTCATCATTGACGTGGCCAATAAAGAAAACGTCACGCAAATTATTGTCGGGAAATCCATTGAGAAAAATTGGCAGCGCCTCCTGGGAATTCCCACCCTGGCTGACCGGTTAGTCAATTTAAGCGGGCAGATCGACGTGCACATGGTACGCATGTCATCGGCAGACAAGAGTTTCCCCGATAAGCCCAAAGTATTTTTATCAAAACTCAGGCCCCATGAATATGGTTTGAGTTTTTTGATGTTTGCCATTGCGACCATAGCGAATATATTTTTGGCCCCTTTGACAGGGTATCACCATACAGGGCTTATGTACCTTTTAACGGTGGTTTTAAGCGGGGTTTTTTTAGGCAGGTCTGCTGCCTTCATGCTGGCTGCTTTAAGCGCCCTGGCATGGGATTTTTTATTTCTCCCTCCGATTTATACCTTTGGTTTTAAAAGCAGTTACGATATGGCGTTATTGGGGATGTTTTTTATTACGGCCCTGATGATGGGGTTTGTGACCTCCAAGTTACGCCGCCAAAAAGAAGTCGAACAGAAACAGCGCCTGCGTTCGGAATCTTTGTATGAATTGACCCGGGCCCTGGCCCTTAGCACGGACATTGCCCAGGCGATGCGGGTGGCCACGGCCCAGATCAATTTGCTTTGCCAATGCAGCAGCTGTGTGCTGATGATCGATGAAAATGACCAGCCCCTTTTTGAGAACCCTCTCGGTGACCCCATAGAAATGACGGAAAACCAAAAAGGCCTGGCGCAATGGGTGGTGGCCAATAAAAAAGCCGCGGGCCGTTTTTCCGATACCCTTCCCCAACAGCCGTTGATGTATTTGCCATTAATGTCGTCGGGGCAGGTCAGGGCCGTGCTGGTGATCAATCTCCTGGATGAAAAGCCGCTGGATCTGGCCCAAAGGACATTATTAGAATCTTTTATGGCACTCATCACGGTGATGCTGGAAAAAGACCAGCTGCTCAAGATCTCGCGTGAAGCCAAAATGAAGGAAGACACGCAAAATCTGCAAAGTGCTTTGCTTGATAATTTATCGCATGAATTAAAAACACCGCTGACCATCATTTCCGGTTATTTAGATGCCTTGGTCTTGTACCATCAATGGCCCAAAGAAGCCATGGACCTCCTGGAGGAATGCCGTTTGGCCTGCCTTCGCCTGACCAGCGGGGTCGACGCGGTCTTGGACCTGACTAAATTGGATACAGGAAATTTAAGTCCTAATTTTGACTGGTGCGAAGTCAAGGACATCATTGCCCAAGCCCTCAAACAGCTCGGAGACGAAAAACGCATTCATGTAGATTGCCCTCAAGGCCCTTTGTATGTGAACGCGGATTTTTATATGATCACGCAGTCCTTGAAGAACATTGTGCATAATGCTTTAGTGCATGGGCCCGAAGGCGGGGACATTGATATCGATGTGCGCATCATGGACCAAAAGGTCAGGATCAGTGTTATTGACCAGGGTGAAGGCATCCCTAAAGAGACCTTGGCCAAGATATTTGATAAGTTTTACCGGGGGGGCAAAGACCAAAAAAGGCGGACTTGGCCTGGGGCTTTCCATTGCCCGGCGTTTTGTGCAGTTGAATGAAGGCGACGTGGAAGCGGAAAATCTGTCCCCTAAAGGTTTCATGGTGACGATAACCCTGCCGATGGCGGAAAAAGAATAATAGGATGTCTAATGGAAAAGATGAATAAGGTCGCCCAGATCACGGTATATTTTTGGATCATGAAGATTTTAGCCACCACTTTAGGCGAAACATCAGGGGACTTCCTTTCCATGACCTGTAGTTTGGGCTATTGTACAAGTATCATCATTACAATGCTCCTTTTTATATGCGTGCTTGCCATGCAACTTAGATCTTCAAGGTTCCATCCTGTTCTTTATTGGGCTGTTATCGTGGGGACAACCTCTGTTGGTACGGAGATATCTGACTTTATGGACCGGACCCTGGGATTAGGGTATATGAAAGGCTCTTTCATATTGTTTTCTTTTTTATTGATCACCCTTGCTCTTTGGTATTATAGGGAGAAAAATCTTGAGGTTTATCCCATCTATGATAATAAGAATGAAATATTTTTCTGGATCGCGGTATTATTCTCAAATACCTTGGGCACGGCCTTTGGGGATTTTTTGAGTGATAATATGGGGCTTAATTATGTAGGCGGGGCCTTGGTTTGTGCCGGGATCATTGGGGCAGTTATTCTTCTTCATTACTTCTCCCGCATCAATCAAATTGTATTATTTTGGATCGCTTTTATTTTTACCCGTCCGTTTGGGGCGACCTTTGGTGATTTGCTGACAAAGCCGATAGTTAAAGGCGGTTTTAATATACCAAGGGGAGATGCGTCTTTAGTAACGGTAGCTTTATTAGCTTTTGTTTTAATTTATATGAAGTTCTTTTCAAAAGAAGCAGTCTCTTTATAATTTATGCGTCCTAATGATCCTCAAAAGTTTTTTCTGGCTGGCACACCAATAGACCCTTCTCCCCGCATACGCCTGGAAGCCGGAAGCAAAGAATTGACCATGCGCGCCATGGACCTGATCTGCCCTATCGGCATGGGCCAGCGCGGGCTTATTGTGGCACCACCCGGATCAGGCAAAACAACCTTCTTGAAGCATATTTGCCAGGCCGTGTCTAAAAGTGAGCCTAATATAAAACTTTATTGCCTGCTTATTGATGAGCGGCCCGAGGAGGTCACTGATTTTAAGAGGACCATTCCCGGCGAGATCCATTATTCTTCCATTGATGAAAGCCAGGAGCATCATATTGAGATCGCGGATAAATTGATGCAGCAAGCTTTCAAGGAGGTTGGCGCAGGGGGTAATGTCATGATCGTGATCGACTCCTTGACGAGATTATCACGCGTGCATAACGCCCAAACGCGCTCCAGCGGCCGCACGATCTCCGGCGGGGTGGATGCCCGCGCCCTTGAGGTGCCGCGACGTATTTTTGGCGCTGCCCGCAAGATCGAGAATGGCGGGTCGCTGACCATCTTAGCCACGATCTTGATCGAGACCGGCAGCCGCATGGATGAGGTCATTTTTGAAGAATTCAAGGGCACAGGCAACATGGAAGTTGTGCTTTCACGGGAGATCGCCAATCACCGTATTTTTCCGGCCATTGATATTTCCAAAAGTGCGACCCGCAAACAGGAATTACTTCTTGAACCAAAGGAATACCAGCAAGTCGAAAAACTCAGACGCTCCCTGGCTGCCTTAAGCCCTATTGAAGCCGCCCAGACCCTGCTCAAAAAATTGCAAGCATGCCCCACCAATAAAGAACTGCTTTCCACCTTTAGTTGACCGGTATTACACCTCAGTACAATTGATTCGTTTCCCCCAACCCTTAGAATACTGTCATCCAGATCGGAATTTCCGGTTTGTAACATTACTAAGGAAGGATCAAATTATGAAAAAGTTATTGAGTTTAGTTTTAGGAGGGACATTCCTGTTGTTTCAGGCAGGGGATATCTGGGCAGCATCAACGACATTCACGGTGTCAGCCACCGTCCCGGCGGCAACGGGTGTCAGCATATTGGTGGACAGTATCAATGCGACAACCAATGTCTTTACCGAGCTTCCCGCCGGTACAACTGCCTTAAGTTTTGACCCGATGGCGTTTAATACGACCACCCTTGTCTATCTTCCTACCGTTTATTACGCGCTTAATTTTTCTGTCGCGGGCGGGTCCGGAGAACCGGATGTAACAGCAACCTATACTGAAGGAAGCAATCCTAATGGTGCCACTAATGGTTTAGGACATAAGTCCTCGGCTACGTTTGCCCAGGAGACGGCTGCCGGAGAAACATTGTTAACAACGCCTGCCAAGCAAATGCTTATCAGCTTAAGCGGGGCACACGTGGCGTTTACACAACTTATCGCGGGTTCATACCTGAGAATGTATTTGGGTGTCTGTACAGGAGGGACATCTGATCCGGCAGGATGTGTGCCATTTACCAACTCTGATGCTTCGGGTTTGTATACAGGCTCACTGTTGATCACATCAGTAGTTAATTGAGCAAAATCAAGGCATCCTATTATCAGGATGTAAAAAGGGGACGTATTTAAAAAAGGGACACATTAAGTGTCCCTTTTTCCTTTTTTAATTCTGCCTTCATCTTCCTTTCATCTTCCTTTTGTTAACCTAAAACCAGAAAAGCTCGAAGTGGACCCGCTCACCAAGGAGGTTTCTATGAAAAACAGAACGCCGATGATCGATCAACGTGGTCAAACTCAGAATCTGGATTGGTTATATGAAGAAGGGGGAGAGGATTTTTTGCAGGGTAAGGCCCCTATCGCGATCCAGGATGTGTGGGAAGATGAAGAGTAAAACAAGGAGGGTGTCTATGAAAACTATAATGAGTTTAATGGCAGCAGGATCATTCTTATTGTTTCAGGCGATGCCGGTCTGGGCTGCATCGACCACATTCACAGTATCAGCCACGGTGCCGGCAGCATCAGGCATCAATATGACCGTTTCCAGTGTCAATTCGTCATCCGGTGCTTTTACCACAGAGCCTGCCGGTACAACGGCCTTAAGTTTTGACCCGATGACGTTTAACACCACCAATAACATCTACGTGCCAAATCATTATTTTGCCGTTGATGTCAGTGTTTCAGGCGGGTCAGGCAGCCCGGACACTACGGTTACCTATAGTGAAGGGGCCAACCCTAATGGCGGCGGCAGCAGTAATGGTTTGGGGGTCAAGTCCACGGCCACCTTTGCCAAAGAAACACCTAACGGCAGCGGGGGTACTACGGAAACATTGTTGACAGCACATGGCCCCAAGAAAAGGATGATCGATTTAAACGGGGAACATGTGGCGTTTACAGAAGTTTCCGGCGGGTTTTTAAGGATGTACTTGGGCGTCTGGACTGGAACTACAGTGGCACCAGCTGATCCTTCAAACGGTCAGCCCTTTTCCAATGCTGATGTAGCGGGTCAGTATACAGGTTCTTTGCTCGTTACAGCAGTAGTTAATTAAAGCTGTTTTCCCCTGCCTTAAAGCAGGCAGGGGATGGAGAGGGGGCATTTATGAAGACCATGATGGTTTTAATTATAGGAGCACTGTTCTTAGTACTCCAAAGCATATCGGTCTGGGCTGCATCAACCACATTCACAGTGTCAGCCACTGTTCCGGATCCGTCTGATATCAGTATGACCGTTTCCAGTGTCAATTCGTCATCCGGTGCTTTTACCACAGAGCCCCAAGGCACCACGGCCTTAAATTTTGACCCTTTGACGTTCAATACGACGAGTAATATCTACGTGCCTGACCATTATTTTGCTATTGATGTCGGTGTTGTGGGCGGGGCAGGAAGTCCGGATACCACGGTCACCTATAGTGAAGGGGCTAACCCTAACGGCAGTAGTAACGGCATGGGTGTCAAATCCACGGCCACCTTTGCCAAAGAGGTAACCAACGGCAGCGGAGGTACTACGGAAACATTGTTAACAGCCCACGGCCCCAAAAAAAGGCTTATTGACTTAAGCGGGGAGCATGTGACGTCTACGGAAGTTTCCGGAGGTTTTTTGAGGATGTATGTAGGCGTCTGGACAGGAAGCACAACCGCGCCTGCTGATCCTTCAAACGGCCAACCCTTTTCCAATGCCGATGCCGCGGGTGAATACACCGGCTCTTTGCTTGTCACGGCAGTAGTCAATTAAAGTCCATTAGACCTTGGTATAATTGATTCTTTTATCTTTTATACGATAATAGCCAAAAGCTGCGTCTACTAATTTTTGTGGGTGATCCAATTTCAGGAGTTTTGAATGTTAAGAGGGTTCTTTGTTGCCGTTTTATTTTGCGTGATGGGCTTGATCCAGCCTTGTTTTGCCGATGTGGCCTTAAGTGTCAACCCCATTGACGGCAGCAACAGGCTGCGGTTTGAACAAATACCATCGGGGGGAATTGAGAATAAGGAGCAGATCCATGTCCGTGTCAGTTCGACGAACGGCAGCCGCTATCAGGTTTTTCAAAGGGTCCTTGAGCCCATTGTTAATGAGAAGGGGGACGCATTGAACCTGCAGGCCATCTCGGCCCAGACCTTGCCTAATTCCAACAACTCCGGAACGCTCTATTTGCAGAATTCAGACCATGTGGGCATGGGTGATCAGCTTTTATATTCTTCCAGTCAGAATGGAGACAGTGATTCTTTTATGATTGGGTATTCTTTAGACCGGAGTTTGGTCAATACCTCGGGAAGTTTCAGGGGCAGGCTTGTCTTTACCGTACGCAGCGGCACTTCCAGCGACCAGGTGACCATTGATGTATTCTTGGAAACATCTTCGGGCCTTAAGGTGTCGGTCAAGGGGGCCCATGATCCGATGGGGGTGCATATTCAGGGTTCAGACACAACCGAAAAAGGGGCGGATTCTGTAAATATTTCTTTTTCCGGTAATTCAGGCCAGGAGATCCGGATCTATCAGGTAGCCGAAACTATGCCGCAAAATGAAACGGAGCAGGAACTGGGAACAGAAGTTCTGCAATTAGATACCCAAGGCCAAACAGAAGGTTTGCGCGTTCCGGGATTAAGCCTGCTAAGGCCCGGCCGGTCTTTGATCTATTCCGGCAGTGAGGCGGAGGGTAATTTCTTGATTTATTTTTTGGTCAGCGCTGATCAACTCCAGAAGCAGGCTGCCGGCATTTACACCGGGAAGATCAAATATGAAGTAGAAACCAGCCAGGGGACCCGGGAATTTCCTATTAATGTGCAATGCAATATTCCATCTGAATTTTCCATGACTGTTACAACACCTCCGGGGGGAGTGAGCTTTTCGCATATTCTGGCTAACAGCCCGCCGCAGGACCAGGAAGTGCTGGTGACGGTCATTTCCAATCTTCATCAGCCTTACCAGGTACTGCAGGATCTACAGGCAAACATGACTAACAGCCAGGGCAAGGAGTTTGATAATAAGTATTTCACCCTTCAGGTCCAGGTCCTGCCAGGCCAGAATGGCCGGACGGACTATACGGAATTTTTGCCCATGAAGACAGGTGAATATCCGGTTTTTTCTTCGAACTCTATGGGCGACGGGGCCTCTTTTAAAGTGGTGTATCGCCTGCAGGGATATGCCCAGATGAACCCAGGGGACTTTTCAGCACCGATCAGATTTTCTTTAAACCAAAAGTGACTTCGACGTAACGTCGAAGTCATCCTGAGCCTTAGAGGCGAAGGATCTCAAATAAAGGTTGTTAATAATGATTACTAAATTTATTTTTTTAATGTTCTGTGCAATGGGCATGATTACCGTAGAAGCCCATGCCCAATTGTTCCTCGAAGACGGCAAGAAGATTTTATCGGTTTCCGGCGGTGAACACACTAATGGGTCTTTGCTCATCCATAATACATCCGCCCAACCGGCGGATATCAAGGTCTATTGGGAGGATTTTGAATACAAGGCTCCGTATGACGGCAGTAAGAATTTTTTGCCGGCAGGGACAGCGCCAGCGTCCGCGAGTCAATGGGTCACTTTTTCCCCCCCCACCTTCACCATGCCCGCCTTTGGCCAGCAACGGGTTGATTATACCGTTGCTGTCCCCAGCCAAATACAGGAGGGGCATTATGGTGTCTTATTTTTTGAAAGGAGCAGTGACGCGCTTAAAAGCCAGGAAGGGCTCACCCTTGTCACGAGGGTTGGCTGCCTGTTTTTCGTTGAACCCAAGGACAAATCCAAGAAAGCCGTCATACAGGACATTGGATCAAAGGCAGAGGGCATTACCGTCGGCTTTGTCAATCAAGGGAATGTTATTCTTATACCCCATACCACCTATTACATTATGCAAAAAGATGGATTGGTGCTCCTTCGCGGGGACGCTGGCAAGCGGTATGTTCCTCCGGGAGCGTCTGCTGTGTTGGAAATTCTTTTAAAGAAGAAATTAGATCCAGGGCAGTATACCCTGGTTGTCAATTCCGACCTGGAAGAAGGAGACGTAGTGGTCAAGGAAATAGGGTTGGCCGTGGATGTTTCCGGTCAAAAAACAATAGAAAATGTTCAGGACTAACATGTGCGGACTGCCATTAGATACTATTTCCTGATATGTTTATTTTTTATTTCCGTTCCCGCGTTTGCTGACCAATCCACAGGGTATCAGTATTATTTCAACGAAGGTGTCAAAGCTTTTAAAGAGCACGATGACCGAGAGGCGCTCCGTTGTTTTAAGATCGCCCAGATCTATGATCCTAACGACGATGAACTTAAGAGATATTTGTCGGTTTTGGATCAACAAGGGGTGGTCGTGGAGCTGCCCTCTTCTCAATTATCTCCCCAACAGGGTGTGGGGTATAGGTATTATTTAAAGGCAGGCATCAAAGCATTTTGGGAACATGACAAAGAAAAAGCGGTCCGTTATTTGACGATCGCCATCATTTTTGATCCTTCTTCCCAGGAAGCTGACCGGTATCTGCGGATCTTAGCCACACCAGCCGTTGTCCAGCCATATCAGCCTTCTGCACAGCCGCAGCCATCATCAACGGTCACGCCCAAATCTACTGTTTATGTTGCGGCACCAAAACCAAAGCAAGCTCCGACAATGATTTCACTGTCTCAAATATTCAATTCCCCCCAAGCCAAGCCGACGCTGCGTATTGAATTAAATTCGTCCGTTATTTTAGAAGGCAGAAATATACAAAGATTTTTGGTGGTGGATGAAGGTTTCATCGGGGTAAAAGCCGTTGATACTGATCACCTTGAGATCGACGCGCTGAGGATAGGGACTACCTTTCTTCACATTTGGGATGATCTGGGACGGCGCACCCTTTACGTAGAAATTGTTTTTCCTAAAACCGTCAGCGCCGAAGAGCTTCAAGCGAACAATGAGGTCCAGCACTCCCAGCCGTTTCGGGTCACGTATTCCAATGACTGGAGCACCTATTATACAGGCAAAAATATCCCGGCCCTTAAGCGCGAAAGCTATGATTTTGAAGAAAGTTTGGGGGTCACCGGTGAAACCCCCTATGGTTTTTTTGATGCTTCAGGGTCGTACATTGATTTTAATGCTTTTACTCAGTTTGATACGTATACGGTTGGATTAAGTCAAATACCTGTTACAGGCACCAGCAATTTTAATTTGCGGGGCTTTGACGCGTTGCGGTATTTATCACCGCTGACCATGCCGGGGACGCGCATGAGAGGGGTTTTCGCGGATGTTGATCTGATGGAAGATAATTTAGGTTTGTCCGTCAGTCATGGCCAAGTACAAGTGCCGCTTGGTTTTTTAACGCTGGGCGGGACCCAATTCAATAGATCTTACATTGATGCTGTCAAGCTCACCCTTTTTCCTAAAAGCGATACTGACCAATATGCGTTTAATTTTGCCACGTCCTATGGCGCGGACCGTCCACGGTATTTAAGTGATCATGTTTATTCTGTTGAAGGGCATCACAAATTTAATGATCATCTGACCCTTAACGCGGAAGAAGGCTCTGACAGCAGCCATGACGCGACACTCGCCTCCTTGAAGTGGGAGCAGGGGAATTTCAGGAGCGGCCTTCATTTCAGGAACATAGACAAAAATTACGCTGCTGTGTCAACCTTGCCTTCTTATCAAGGAGAGACCGGAGCAGATTGGACAACCGAAGGTGATTTTAAGAACTTTACGGAAAGCACCTTTGTTGAGGCGTACCGGGACCATCTTGAATTTAACCCTGATCATCCCAGCGCTCTTAATTATGATGCCAATGGACACCTGAAGGCGAATATCACCTCCAATTTATGGAGTGATTCAGACCTTAATTTTATAGACACTCCGGGAGAGCTTTCCCCCCGCCGCAGCCTTTCACTGAATGAACGTCTTTCCAGGAGTTTTGGCATTTGGAATGGTTTGAAAGGAACTGTTTTTGGAGGTACGGGCTATCAGAACAGCCATTCTTCACAATCAGATATTTCCGACTATGACCGTGAGAATGTGATCGCTGGCATCCAGCTGCCTTTAACAGACCGGATATCCGTTTTTTCCAATTATGAATATGATTGGCTGCATCAGCCTAAGGACCAGAATGGAGATTCCAATCCCAGTGTCATCAACGCGGGCGTTGAATATCAGAAACAATTTAATCCAAAATTTTCCATCAATGCCCAGGCGGTTTACCGTGACGAATTGGGAGTCAGGCCAAACAGCAGTTTTCTTTCCGGAGAACAGAGTGTCATCATTACTTCCGGTTTTGCCTATAACCCCACGCCGGGTGTCAGTATTTTTGCCGATGCCAACGCCAGTAAGGTCATGTCGCATACCGGCAATTTGCCTTATGATGATTTTGAAGTCCATGTAGGCATGCGGATTACTTTTGGCGGGGCAACGTATTGGGACCCTCTGGGCACTGTATCAGGGATTGTATTTAAAGATAAGAATGGGGACGGTAAATTTATTTCAGGAGATGAAGGCATTCCTGACGTTAAAGTGAAGGTCGGCGATAAAATCGTCACTACAGATAAATATGGGCGTTACCGTATACAAATACGCGCCAAGGGAGTTGAGGTGACCCCGGTGTTGGACACTGTCCCCGGAGGGCTTATTTTTTCAACCCCGCAGTTATTGAATGTTCAAGTCATTCAGGGACGCCAATCCAAAGCTGATTTTGGTTTGACCAGCCAGACAGGGATTTACGGCATCGTTTTTGTGGATAAAAATGGCTCCGGCACTCCTAATTCCGGTGATCAATTCATCGGTAAGGTCAAGGTCATCCTGGATGGTAAAACCATCCAAAAAAGCGACTCCCATGGGGCCTTTTATTTCAGGAAAGTTTCTCCGGGGGAACATATTATCTCTGTGGATATTAACAGTCTCACGCTTAACATGGTGCCGCTGGTGAAGTTAAGAAATAAAATAGATGTCGCGGAAGGGACGAATTATATGTTCAATGTCCCGGTACAGATCAAGCAGCAGGAGGGGGAAAATTAATTTTTGTTTCATCTTCTTTTCATCTTCCCTTTGTTAACGTAATCACGGATCAAGCGGTACGTCAACAAAGGAGGCATAATGGTGAAACGAATTCTTTGGATGGTTCTTTTGGTCACCATAGGGGGGAATGTGGCGTGGGCAGAAGATTATGGAGAGCCTGTACAAGAGCCGGTGCATAATGCCCCCCAACATGATTGGACGTTTACAACCTCGGTCAATTATTCGACAGGTGATTTTGGCACAAGCACCACCACCGACACTGTATACGTCCCTTTTACCCTGCAGCGCAATTTTTCTTTAGGCAGAGTTTATCTGACAATTCCCTATATTGACCAACGCAGCGGCACTGATGTCAATGCTTTTGGCGGACGTCCGTTTAGGACAGGCGGGCCGGGGACGGGTGATACGGGCTGGGTTGGCGGCCTGGGAGATATTATTTTAGGGGGAAGTTATGATCTTTTGCGCGAGCCTGATAAACCGTTTGATCTATCTGCTTTTAGTTCGATCAAGTTTCCCACCGCGAATAAGAACAAAAGGCTGGGCACGGGGAAATTTGATGAAAGCCTGGGATTAACGGCCAGTAAGGACCTTGGTAAAAACTGGTCTGTTTTAGGCCGTATTGGCTATACCTTTAATGGAGAGCCTTCAGGCATTGATTTGGAGGATCAATTCTTTTATGACATAGGGGTTGGTTACCAATGGACAAAGGAAACATTCACCAGCATTACCTATGAAGAGAAAACAAAGTTGATTGACGGCCAGTCCGATCCACGGGACCTGATACTGGGGGTTGAGCAAAAATTGAATGAAACAGTGGGGGTCTTTGGGAACCTGGATTTTGGTTTGTCAAACGGCAGTCCGGATTTTTCCGTTACTGTAGGCATGAATGTGTGGTTTTAAACGCAGCAGCTAACAAGGAGGCCCATATGGAAAATAAAATATTATTTTTAAGCATGATATTAAGCGGTGCATTTGCGTCCACATGGTTTACCTGTGCTTATGCCCAGGATGAAGATAAAGGTGATTCCGCCAAGGTTGAAGCGCGTCTGGAAACTAAGTTTAATGTCAGTGATGCGCGTATTGATAGTCTCCGTAGACAAGGGTTAGGGTATGGAGAGATCAACATTGTCCTTTCCATGGCCAAACAAATGCCCGGAGGGATCAATAACCGGAATGTTGACAAGATCATGGACCTTCGCCAGGGCCAAGACGGGCACAAGCAAGGTTGGGGGGAAATCGCTCATGATCTTAATGTGAAGAATGAAAAAGCAGAGAAGTCTGAAGGATCTCGTATGGAAACCCGATCCGAAGTTTCTACGGGAGGATCAGAGAGATTTGAGTCCCATGAATCGGTAGGTTTTCATGAGGATGTGGGCTTTCACGGAGGTGCCGGCATGGGACATCAGCGCTAAGGAAGGAGATCACTATGTATCCATATAAAAGAATGTTACTGGCTTTGCCTGTTCTATCTATAGTTTATTTAAACCAACCGACACAAGCGTATGCCTGGTTTTTTGGATTCGGGGAGGAGCATCGGGACAGGGATCGCGGGTATGCCCAAGTCGTTGTCGGTGATGGCAGGTATTATTACAATGATGGTGTTTTTTATACAGGGGCCCCGGGCAGTTATGTTGTTGTTGAAGCGCCGGTCGGGGCTGTTGTTTACGATGCCCCTCCCGGTTTTCAACAGGTCGTGATCGATGGTGAAGTTTATTTTGTAGATCACGATGTTTATTATAGGCATGAGGGACGCGGGTATCGGGTGGTTGAAAGGCCGCACAGGCATGACCATGATCGTGATGAACGCCGGGATGAGCACCACGGGGAATGAAAGTGGAGATAAGATGAAACTCCTGCGTAATATTTTTATTGGCGCTGTTTTGATCTTAGTGCTTTTAATTACCGCCCGGAATTTTATTATCCGGGCGGGTATTGAGCAGGGTATTCAAGCGGCCACGGGGTTAAGGCTGGATATCGGAAATTTTGATATAGGTTTTTTAGCACCTACGGTGAGCATTACGGATTTAAAATTATATAATCCATCCGGATATCCCGATGCCCTGATGGCTGATGTTGGGGAAATTTACGTTCGTTACAGTCCCGGAGATATATTAAAAGGGAAAATTTCCTTTAGGGAGATGCGTTTTACTTTACGGCTGTTAACAGTCGTACGCCAGCCGGGAAACCAGTTGAATTTAAATTCGTTAAAGGCGCTTCAACCTCGAGGGAATGGCCCGCCGCCGGCACTTACCATTGATGATCTTACCTTGAATATCAGCAAAATAATTTACAAGGATTACGCCCAGACCCCGGCCTTGGTCAAAGAATACAATGTTGGTCTTAATGAGCATTATACAGGGATCCACGGGGTCAATGATCTGGTACACCTGATCACATTGAGGGCTTTGGCCAAAACAACGATCGCTTCCTTGACAGGGTTTGATCTCAACGGGCTTAAACAGGGCCTTTCCAGCACGCTTTTGCAGGCTGTTAACAATCCTGTGAAGGGATTGTTGGACAATCTACAATCTCATCTGAATTTTTGAACCTTTTTAACATGCAGTTGGGCTGTTGTGGGCATGACAAATAAAGCGGTCATGCAGGCAATGAGCGCGCCAAATACAACGGCCAGGCCAAAGCGTTGGGTCGAAGGGAATTCCGAGAACATAAAAATACCGAAACCCAGCACCATCACCAGGGTAAAGGTCAGCACCGGCTGCCAAAAGCGGTGCCTGACATTGGCCCAAGCCTCAGCATCTTTTATATTTTTGATCTTTTGTCGTCTATAAGCCCTGACCATGTGGATCATTGAGTCAATCCCCAACCCAATGGCTATGTTGGATGCCGGCGCGGATATAATATCGAGGGGAATACGAAACCATCCGACCATCCCAATGACAATGACCGGAATAACACAAATACTTAACGTGATGGCGAACGCGATCTTTATTGATCTGGAAACTGCCCAGGCAATAAAGGCAAAAATGATGATCAATTGTCCGAGCCCGAAGATGATGCTGGAAGCCACCAGTTTGGCTAAATGTCCCTGTAAACTATAAGTTCCTCCGACCAGTTCAGGGATGAACCCGTAAGCGCGGACAGTTTTCTTTATCTCTTCGACCACCTTAAGCCGGGAGATTTGCCGGTCGGATTCATTCATCCTCAATAAAAAAAGTCCCTCCTTGTGATCTTCGGTGATGAAACTGTTGGCGATAGAGTCGAATTGAGGCAGTTGAAGGATGTTCAAGAGGCCTTCCCAGGACAGCAGGGAAGCCAGGAGAGGCCGTTTGGCCTCAGCCATCAATACAGGTAAGGAGACGATGGTCCCGATCTCTTTATTATGTTCCAGGTTCCATTGTAATTTCCAGAGCCTTTGGTAGGACTGTTGGGTATCGAGTTTTTCACCCGTGGCTGTTTTGACCACCAGGATCAACGGGCTGCTGCCTCCGTGATGGTCAATGTAGGTCAAGCCTCGCTCGAGTGGACTGTTTTTCTTAAAAAATGAGATCAGGCTGGGATCAGTATCGGCCATCCATAAACCAGGTAAAGCCACGAAAAATAAGATGAAAATACTGATGATGGTCATTTTTTTTCTTTTTTCGAGGAATTTTTCGACTTTTTGTTGATAACGGTCAAGGCTGTTCTTTTTTGAAGAGGATGGCTCAACGGACCGGAGAAAAGCAGGATAAACGCTGTAAGCGACTATGATGGCCACCAGGGCGCCGACTACGCCGGAAGCCCCTAATTCTTTTAAAGGCTGCGCGGGGACGGAAAGAAGGCTTAAGAACCCCAGCAAGGTCGTCATCATGCTCCAAAAAGAAGGCGAAAAAGTCAAATGGATGGCTTCTTCTACAGGGGATGAATGTTCATGCTGGGAGAGGACGTATTTCCAGTTATAGGTCAGGAAAATGATATGGGACAGGGTCAGGACAAAAACAATGGTGGCTAAATTAGCCGTAAGTAGTCCGATCTTTATACCCAGCATATGGACGATCATCAATGTCCACATTGAGGCGCTGACACAGCTGATCACTGCTCCCAAAAGGATCCCGGAGGAGCGGAAAATGGACAGGATGACAGCTCCAAATATGATCAGGACCAAAACACTAAAGACCATGATGTCTTTGAGCAAATAGCGGCTGACTAATTCCACGATATAGGGCGGGCCGGACATGATCAAATGAAAGTTTTTCCTGGAAGATTCAAGGGTCAGTTTTTCAATTTTAGGAATGAGGTCTTGAGAAAAAGAACCATTAAGGAAGACAACGATATTGGTGGACCTTTGGTCTTTGGAAATCAAAAGGCGGTTCCATAAAGGGCCTTTGATCGCATCGTCCAGGCCGGTCGGTCCATTGGATATGCTTTTGACCCCGACAATGCCTGCTAATTTTAAAAGAAACCCACTAAGGTCACGGACTTTTTGCATGTACTCTTTGGACCTTATAGGACCGGAGGCGTTGATGATCAGCAAGGAATCTTTTCTTTTAAATACACGGGAGATCGCATTTTCATCCTGGAATTGCGGGTCGGTATTCGAAAAGAAGAAATTACTGTCTACGCGGGGGACAAGATTGACGTAATTAAACAGGACCAGGGCGCTTAAGACCGTAAGGCCGATGAATACCCATGCCTCTTTACTTAATTGAAGGGTGTTTAATTTTTTCATCTCCTACATCTTATTGAAAATCATGGGGTCAGTCAAGCGGGCTTGATCATCCACACATAATTTTAATCTTCTGTTCATGCTGCGTTAATCTTTCTTGCAGTAAACTTCAACTATGGGCCAAAACATTTTAACTAAAAATAAACATTTCACGGTTGATGAAAAACATTTAGTCCATTTCCTTGCTCCTTATGAGCAAAAGTTCCTAAAGGCCGCATTGCCATGGGTACCCTTGCGGGTAAGCACTGCTCATCTGACATTAATGACCATTGCCTGGTCTGTGGGTATTGTCATGGCCGGGTACTTGTCAGCCGGGGATATCCGTTGGCTGTGGCTATTTAATGCCTGCCTATTGATGCAGTACATCACCGATATGCTTGATGGCGAGGTGGGACGCGAGCGCCATACCGGCCTTATTAAATGGGGGTTTTTTATGGACCATTTTTTGGATTATATTTTTCTCTCTGCCATTGTGTTGGGGTACTCTTTTTTGCTGCCGCCGGATTATTTTATTTTAGTCCTGTTATGCCAGGTATTTTTTGTGGGATTCATGATACATACTTTCATCGATTTCGCCATAACAAATGATTTTAAAATAAGCGCCGGTCGTTTTGGCGTGTCGGAAATGCGTTTGGCCTTGTTTTTCTTTAATGTCCTATTGATCATCTTTGGCCGGGGATTGCTCATACAGGTCTTTCCATTTGTTGTCCTGGCCGCTTTTATTGGTTTATGCGGGCTTGTTTACCGCTCCCAGGGTGTTTATAGGCACATGGATGCCCTGCAACAAGCCCGGCAGGAACAGGATAAAATTTAATTTTGATTTCATCTCTTTTTCATCTTCCTTTTGTTAACGTAAGGCCGGGTTTTTCAGGCAGGGCATTGGACTTGGAGGAGAATATATGGATCCAAAATTTAAGCTCAGATTACAGATCTTGGTTTGCGTTGCTTTTATTGTCCAGGCAGAGGGGTGTATTTTTGTGGACCGTGACCACGACCGGCACTACGAGCACGCGGAACATCACGAAGACCATGATCACGGGGATATTGATGTGCGGGTGCATTGATAACGAAACGGAGGGGGCTATGAAAAATGAAAATTCCTTAAGTGATCTGTTAATGGAAGAACTGGCTGATCTGTTAAATGCCGAGAGTCAATTGATTGAGGCCTTGCCTAACATGATACAGGCCAGCCAATCGTCAGCATTAAGGTCTGCCCTGGAGGAATACCTGCAGATCACCAAAGAGCATATTGACCGGTTAGGGGACATTTTCAGTAATATCGGCCAGGATCCCCAGGAAGGGACATGCAAGACCATCCAGGAGCTCATTGCAGAGAGTGAAGATGTGGTGGACAAAACAGAAAAATCCCAAGCCCGTGATTCTGCCATTATCTGGGTGGCACAGCGGGCGGAGCAATATGAAATTGCCGAGTATAAAAAGGCGCGTGAGCATGCGGCTGATCTTAATCACACAAAGATCGTGGAATTATTTACCAAGGTCCTTAATGAAAATCGGGGGATGAATTTCCATTTAAATGAATTGGCTCAGGGCATGATCAATGTCCAGGCCAGCGGGGGTTTCCATATACCAGAAGGAAAGTTCAAAAGAGGCGGCATCAAGAAGAAAACTAAGGGAGTGGATGTCTCCCGTTTTATCGACGAAGGAAACCCTAATACACAGGAGGGAATATGAAAATAATGTTTTTTATTTTAGGTTTTTTGCTTTTAAACGGTCCTGTCCCTGCTTTTTCTGCCACAGAGGGTCCGGTCCAGGCAGGAGCGGTGATCCCTGCTTTTAATGCTCCGGAGGGTCCAGTCCAGGAAGGGACAGTGATCCAATCAGGATCAAAGCCGGATTTTGGTAATTACACCTCCGTTGCATTATTGCAAAAAGCTTGGGGGGCTTTAGCTGCCAGGGACCTAAAGGCAGTGGAGGCCTACGTTAACAAGATCAATGAACTTTACGCCGGTAAAGCCAAAGAGATGCAGAGGGGCCTTGCGGATTATGCTTCCGGGAGCAATGACCAGATCTTTAAATACTGGGCGCTTAATGATGTCAGTACCGCGTGGTATGTTTTAGGTGAGGCGTATCGCGGTGCCGGTCAAAAAGATGAAGCCATCAATGCCTACAATAAAGTCATTAATGACTTTTCTTATGGCCAGTGCTGGGACAACAAAGGTTTCTTTTGGAAACCTGCCCAGGCCGCCAAAGAAAAAATAGCCATGGTCCAATCCGGCCTTAATTTGGATTTCGGTGATTATTCTTCCAGTACCTTGGTCCAAAAAGCTTGGGGGAGCTTAGCTGCCAAGGACCTAAAATCAGTAGAGGCGTATGTTAACAAAGTTGATGAACTTTACGCTGTTAAAGCCAAAGAAATGCAGGCGAGTCTTAAGGATTTTGCCTCCGGCAGTAATGACCAGATCTTTAAATATTGGGCGCTTAATGATGTGGGTACCGCATGGTTTATTTTAGGCGAAGCTTATCGTAATGCCGGTAAAGAAAAAGAAGCTGCTGAAATTTTCAATAAAGTCATCAATGAGTATTCTTTTGCCCAATGTTGGGACCCTCAAGGCTGGTTTTGGAAACCTAGCGAAGGTGCCCGGCAGAGATTGGAAGACTTATCCTAAAATGGAGGGAAATATGGAACAAAAATCACCTAAAGTTTTTAACATCATTATTACAGCTTTACTGGTCTTTCAATTGACCGGCTGCGGGACGCTTATGTATCCTGAACGCCGAGGGCAAGTGGGCGGACATCTGGATGCCGGGGTGGTGATCCTGGATGCGATCGGTTTATTGTTCTTTATCATTCCCGGGGTCATTGCTTTTGCCGTTGATTTTAGTAATGGCACCATCTATTTGCCTGTCAGGCCGGTGGTTATCTATAAGGCTGCTTTGAATCAGATCAAATTTGACCCTAAACATACTTCACTCGCCCAAATCGAGAAGATCATTAAAGACCAAACAGGGTGTACGGTGAAATTAACACAAAGTAACGTGCGCGTCAGCCGGTTAAGGTCTAAAACAGATATGATGGAGCATTTTGCGCAAGCTTTGTCGGACATGCAAGGGGAGCGTCTTGCATTTAACCGTTAAAGGCCTAAGGCAATGAAATGGACACGCGGCAGTTCATGGGTTGATGGGGCGATGGGGGGATTGATCTTTGTGTTGATAATCCTTCTGATCGGTATTGCCGCGCAAGGACGTCCCTTGTTGGGAAGCGCCCCGGCAGATTTTCAGACAACATTGCAGGATGCCGGCCATGATCTTCAATCAGCAGGACGTAATGTAGCGGATTCCATCAGGCGCGTCTTTCAATAAAAGCATGATCAGCCAGATCGAAGTTATTTTGAGACGCCTTAAACGCGTCTTCAGCCGCAGTGAGTGGACGATACGCCTGCTGCGGCTGGCAAAATTAAAACAATCCACGGCAGAGCCAGGCCTGGTCATGGTCCAGATCGATGGGTTGTCCATGACGCAGTTTAACCGGGCCCTGCAAAAAAGGAACCTTCCTTTTCTTCAAAGGTTATTATCCAAAGAACGCTACATATTACGTTCGTTTTACTCCGGATTACCTTCCAATACACCGGCGGTACAGGCGGAATTATTTTATGGGGTCAAAGGCTCTGTCCCTGCTTTTCATTTTTTGGACCGTCAAAGCGGCCGCGCGGTCAAGATGTTAGATATTGCGTTTGTGGAAGAATTTGAAAAACGTTTGAAAACTCAAGGACCTGGATTATTGGCAGGGGGAAGTGCTTATTCCGATATCTTTACCGGCTCTGCCAAAGAGTCACATTGCTGTTGGTCACGGATGGGTTGGGAAGGGATTTTACACGCGGTCAACCCCTTTGTTTTTCCTTTTCTAGCCATATTATATGCCGACATTTTTATCCGTACCTTTGTCCTGGTTTTTATAGAATTTTTTCTTGCCGTATTTGAATGCATGCGCGGCATGCTTAAAGGAAGATTATTTTTCAGGGAACTGGAATTGGTATGGCAGCGTTCCCTGGTTTGTGTTTTTTTGAGGGAATTTGTCACCGCAGGGGTGTGCATGGATATCATGCGCGGGATACCGGTGATCCATTTGAATTTCCTGGGTTATGATGAGCAGGCCCATGGCCGCGGCCCTTCTTCAGATTTTGCCCATTGGTCTTTGCGCGGCATTGATGATGCCATCAAACGTATTTATCATGTCATTAATGAATCTCCGTACCGTCATTACGACCTATGGGTGTACTCGGACCATGGCCAGGCTAAAACAACGCCTTATTTTGTCAAATACGGCCGCAGCATCGAGGAAGCGGTCCAGGATTTGTTCCCTGATGACATTCGCCCTTTGGTCATTGTGACAGCTATGGGACCACTAGGGCATATATACGTGAATAAAGTTTTAGATACCGACGATATTCATTCTTATGCTAAAAAACTGGTTTCACAGATCAAGGTCCCGTTGGTCTTGACCAGGGAAGGGGCCAGGGTCCTTGCCTGGACACAGCGAGGGTGTTTTATTTTTCCGGATGAGGCGGATAAAATATTCGGCCAGGACCATGTTTTTTTAGAAGAGATCAAAGAGGATTTGCTGCGGGTCTGCTTCCACCCGGATGCTGGAGAATTTGTCATCGCCGGATGGTGTGAAGGCGAGGAAGCCATCAGCTTTCCGTTGGAATACGGTGCGCATGCTTCCATGGGGCCTGAAGAGACGCATGCGTTTGTACTCCTTCCGATGGATGCTCCGGTCATGATCAAGAACAACAAGAATTATTTGCGCCCCTTGGACCTGCGGGGCGCGGCACAGCGTTTTTTAAATAAAGCAACACGGGTCCCTTTGAGCAAGCCTGACCAAGGTGTTTCTTCAAGAATATTAACGTTGATGAGTTACAACATTCACGGGTGCGCCGGCATGGATGGCTGTATTTCCACCGAACGTATTGCCCGGGTGATCGCGCGCAATGACCCTGATATCATTGCCTTACAGGAGCTGGACGTCGGACGTCTGCGTTCAGGGAAGGTGGACCAGGCAGAGATGATCGCCAGAAGATTGGAGATGAAATATCATTTTTATCCGGCTTTTCGATGGAAGGATGAGCAGTATGGCAATGCCATTTTAAGCCGCTATCCCATGGCTTTGATCAAAACAGGGCCTTTACCAAAATTAGCTTATAGAGGGCGTCAACATGAGCCGCGGGGGGTCTTGTGGATTACCGTCGAATTTCAAGGGGAAAAGGTACAGGTCTTTAATACTCACTTAAGCCTGTGGCCCCATGAGCGGATGCTTCAGGTGGATGCTTTGTTAAGTGATCAATGGCTGCGGCATCCGGATTGCCAAGGGCCCATTGTTTTGTGCGGGGATTTTAATTTTTTCCCCTGGTCAGAGGCCCATCAGAAAATGTGCCGTAAACTCCACGATAGTCAGGCTGCTTTGGCCGGCCATCGTCCCCGCGGCACATGGTTCGGACATTATCCTTTAGGCCGTATTGATTATGTTTTTATCAACAATAGTTTCCTGGTACATTCCATCACCATTCCCCGCACAGACCTGGAGAAGACCGCTTCAGACCATCTGCCTCTGATCGCTAAACTGGACCTTGTCCATTAATTTTATTTTAATCTTTCCTTCATTCTGGTTTTGTTATCGTAAATCCAGGTCAATCAAGGAGGGTAATCTATGGAAAACAATACGTTAGGAAATTGGGTGTGGTTTCTGTTTATCGGTGGGGTCATAGGGTGGTTAGCAGGACTTATCACCAGAGGTCGCGGGTTTGGGATCATGGGGGACATCGTGATAGGGATCATTGGAGCAGCGCTTGGCGGCTGGATGGCGGGGGTATTGGGACTATACGCCAGTAGTTCAGCGGGTGCGTTTTTACTGGCGCTTGTTGGTGCGGTGGTTTTAGTGGGGCTGACCCGTTTTGTTGTAAGGCACGTACAATAATACCAGGAGCGCAGGATGGATCTGGGTCTACAAAAACTATATGGATACTTTGTCCAATATGGTCTCCAGGTGTTTGCGGCTGTTGTTATCCTTGTCGTCGGCAGATGGGGGGCCAAGATCATAAGTAATTTTGTTGATCGTGTCCTGAGCAGGGCAGGGATACACAGGACCCTGGCTGTTTTTTTGAGGCACTTGGCATTTTACAGCTTGCTCACTTTTACCGTGATCGCGGCCCTTAATAAGCTGGGGGTAGAAACAACTTCTTTTATTGCCGTGTTAGGGGCAGCTTCTTTGGCCGTGGGGCTGGCGTTGCAGGGGACTCTTTCTAATTTTGCCGCAGGCATCATGATCATTTTATTTTCTCCTTTTGAAGTGGGGGATATGATTGATGCGGCAGGCGCCCAGGGTTTGGTTGAGGAAATACAGATCTTTAGCACGGTCCTGATCACAACGGATAAAAAACGGGTCATTGTCCCCAATGCAAAAATTACCGGTGACAAGATCACTGTTTTCCCCCGCGATATGCCAATTACCGGACATCTCTCGTAACAGTAATGGATAGTGGAAAAAAGTCAGTAAAAAGCAGAAACACACCATATGCAATTCGTGGTGAACAGGTTAAGCTTATTTTAATTTTATTCTCTTGAAGGAGATTGAACATGAGGATACTCATCGTAGAAGATGAAAAGCGGATTGCTGACTTCATTGCACGAGGGCTTAAAGAAGAGCATTACGCCGTGGACATTGCTTATGATGGGGAACAGGGCCTGTATTTGGCGGAGATCAATACTTATGACCTGATGATCTTTGATATCATGCTGCCCAAACATGACGGGGTCCAGATGTGCCGCCAGTTGAGACAGAAGAAGATCAATACTCCCATCCTGATGTTGACCGCGCGGGCCGCGGTGAGGGACAAAGTCACGGGGCTTAACGCCGGTGCGGATGATTACTTGACCAAACCTTTTTCTTTTGAAGAATTACTTGCCCGGGTCAAGGTCTTATTGAGGCGGCCGACCGCCAACAAAACTTCTGTTTTAAAAGTGGCTGACCTGGAGTTGAACCAGCTTAATCACGAGGTCAAACGGACGGGAAAACCAATGGTCTTGACGGCCAAAGAGTTTGCCTTGCTGGAATATCTCATGCTCAACTCTTCCCAAGTGATCAGCCGGTCCATGATCTCTGAACATGTATGGAATGAACAATTTGACAGCATGACCAATGTCATTGATGTTCATATCCGCAACCTGCGCAATAAAGTTGATGATGGGTCCAAGAAAAAATTGATCCATACCCTGCGCGGATCGGGGTACATGTTGAAGAATCCTGCATGAAATTAAATTCCATTAAATTTCAGATCAGTGTTCTTTACACGGCCATTTTGGGCCTGATCCTCATTGCCTTCAGCGGTGTTTTGTACCTTACTTCCAATGCTTTTCTGCAGCAAACCGACCAGCAGCTTAAAACTAAAGCCCAGGCCGTTGACCTGACCGTCAGGTCTTATCTAAGTGTTTTGGGGGAAAATCATGATGCCTTGGCCCAAGCTCTTACCAAGACCGTGGCCATCAAAAGTGAGAATATCCTTGCGTATAAGACTTGGAAGATCTCCCAGCAGTGGACCAAAAAAGCCCAGTCCCTTAATTTAAACAAAGATTATATCAATGTTGTCAGCAGCGGCGCGAAAGAAGCCTATAGTTCTTCTAATCTGGAAAAAGCCCTGCGTGTTTCTTTCCTGGAAGATATCCAATTTCCGTCCCAGGGACATGTTACGTTCCGGACCTTGAATGTTAAGCATAAAAATATCCGGGTGGTCAATTATCCGTTCATGGATAAAACAATGGGCCGGTATTTGATCCAGGTAGGCGTGCCCCAGGACCCTGTCATGCAGCAGGTACGCAACTGGCTGTATTCCATTGCCATCAGCGTCCCGTTGGTCCTGATTTTAACAAATTTTGTCGGAAGAGTGCTGGCTGGCAGGATCCTTAAGCCGGTCTATGAGATCACTGAGATGGCAAACAGTATCACACAGCATGACCTGTCTGCCCGGATCAAGATCAAACATTTTGATAAAGAAATGGGATTATTGATCAGGTCTTTTAATGATATGATCGCCCGTCTGGAGAAGTCTTTCCATCATATTGAGCAATTCAGCCATCATGTGGCCCATGAATTAAAAACACCTTTGACCATCATCCAGGGAGAAGCAGATCTTTTACTGCGCAGGGAACGCTCTATCGGCGAATACCAACAGGCCTTGAAGATCATCCTGGAAGAATCCCAGCGCGTGCTCAGGACAGTTGATGACTTGCTGTTATTGACCAAATTGGGTTATCAATCGGAAGTGTTTAAATTTGAGCAGTTTGATTTTATTGAATTTTTCAGTGAAATTATTGAACAAAATCGTCTGTTAGCAGCCAACAAAGGGATCGGGATCAGGATGAATTTGCAAAATATCACGCCACCCCTGATGGTCAACGGCGACAGGCTGCATATGCGCCGGTTATTTTTTAATATCATCGACAATGCCATCGAATTTACACCCCAAGGCGGCTGTGTCGACATGTGTGTTGAGCATGGCCACGGTAAGATCATAAGTCTTATCAGTGACACAGGCCCTGGTATCACGTCTGAAAATTTGAGGAAGATCTTTGAAGAGTTTTACCATGCGGACAAGAACGCCCCGGGCAGCGGTTTGGGGCTTTATATTGCTCATACGATCGCCAAGCTTCATCAGGGAGAGATCCAGGTTGACAGCCAGCTGGGGCAAGGCACCACCTTCAGGGTCATCTTGCCTTCTTTAAATTAATTTTCAATTCATCTTTCTTTAATCTTCAAGATTTTATACTTACATCAGGTCAACCATCGCCTGCCGCTCTCTGCGGCATGCAGGGTATCAAATTTGCAATAGAATAACCACGGAGGGCGTATGCTTAAAAAAACCATGCAGCTGATCTTGACAGGAACGCTGGCGTTGAATTTATGCGGTTGTCTTGCGTTGGTGGCAGGGGTGGCCGTAGGAGGTGCCGGGACAGCGGTTTGGCTTTCCGGAAAATTGACCCAGGAATTCCATAGGCCGTATCACGCGACAGTCGACGGGGTCAAGTCAGCACTTCAGTCGCTTGATCTGCCGGTGGTCTCAGAAAAGCAGGATGAGAATGTAACACAGATCAAAGGTTCCTATACCGATGGCAGTGAGATGTGGGTCGATATTACCAGAGTGACCGATGATTCCACCAAGGTGGAAGTCCGGGTAGGCGGGGTCAAGCCGGACAAGGATGCTGACAGCATAGTGCTGAAGAAAATACAGAGCTTTTTATGATGATATTTGATCTGATAACCGGCTTTTTGCTGGTCTTCGCAGGCAGAAACCTGTTTTGGCTGTGCGTGGGGATCGTTGGTTTTTTGATCGGCGTGCAATGTGCCGTTTTTTTTGGTTTTTCCAACGGGTGGGTCACATTGTTCATGGCCTTTGCCTTGGGCAGCGCGGGAGCTGTGCTGGCAGTGATCTTTGAATGGTTCATGGTGGTGTTCGGGGTGGGATTTTTAGGAGGGGGATATTTATTAATGAATGTATTCCCTTCAGCAGCCCCGCAAGACCCGAATTCATGGCTGATCTTTGTGGCCGGAGGTATTGCAGGCATGTGTTTGATGGTCATCGCTTTTGACTGGGCATTGATCATTATCTCTTCGTTATTGGGAGCGACACTGATCGTTCATGCTATTTATGGCCCCCCACAGCTGCGGGACCTGTTATTCATCGGCAGCGTGATCACAGGTGTGGCGGTGCAGTCTTTGACAATAAGCGAGGTCAAGTCAAGGAGACAGCATGCTCATTAAAGAAGACTTGCAAGGATTTGTTCAGGAAAAGCTGGGCGATTATCTTTTTGTCGTGGTGTCCAACCGCCAGCCGTATGAACATGTTTATAAAAAAGGCAAGATCGAATGCCAGCGGCCGTCAGGCGGTGTCATTACCGCACTTGATCCTGTGATGCAGGCCTGCCATGGCTTATGGATAGCTGCCAGCAGCGGCGAGGCAGACCATCGGGTCACAGACCGGTTCAATAAGATCAAAGTCCCTGTGGAGGACCCTTCCTATACGCTCAAGCGGGTATGGTTGAATAAGGAAGAAGTAGAGGGGTATTACTACGGGTATTCCAATGACGCCCTTTGGCCGCTTTGCCATATGGCTTTTCAGCGTCCTGTTTTTAAACAGGAAGATTGGCAGCATTATATCAATGTTAACCAGAAATTTGCCAAGGCTGTGATGGATGAGATCGGAGAGGCGAAGGCCTTTATCTGGATCCAGGATTATCATTTTTGCCTGCTGCCTAAATTATTAAAAGAGATGGCCGCATCCAACCAATTGATCATCGCCCATTTTTGGCATATTCCCTGGCCCAGCTATGAGGCCTTTCGCATATGCCCCCAAAAAAATGAGATCCTGGAGGGGATGCTGAGTAATGACATGATCGGTTTCCATACCCATTATCATTGCAATAATTTTATTGAGGTGGTGGACCGGCAATTGGAAAGCAAAATTGACCGGGAACGTTTTTCCGTCATCCGTCATGACCATGAAACCCTGATCAGGCCGTATCCCATCAGCGTGGATTTTGAGGAGATCAACCGCAAGGCCCGGGCAGATGATTTTGAAAAGACTAAAAGTGACCTGATCGAAGAATTCCATTTGGGGGACTGCCGGCTTTTGCTGGGGGTTGACCGTATCGACTATACCAAGGGCATCCCCGAGAGATTATTGGCCATTGACCGTTTGCTGGAAAAACATCCGGAATTAAAAGAAAAGATCGTGTTCCTGCAAGTGGGGGTTTTAAGCCGCATCCATATCACTAAATACAAGGCCTTGAATGATGAGATCAATTCCCTCGTTGAAAAGATCAACTGGAAGCATTCCACTGATGACTGGAGTCCGGTCATTTTTGTCCGCGGGAACATGCCTTTATCCAAACTACGGGTACTTTACCGTATGGCCCAGATCTGCATCGTCAGTTCTCTGCACGACGGAATGAACCTGGTGGCCAAGGAATTTGTTTCTGCCCATTGCGATGAGGACGGGGCACTGGTTTTAAGCCAATTCGCGGGTTCCGCACGGGAGTTGACGGAAGCAACGTTGATCAATCCCTATGACAGGGAACAATTCAGCGACAGTATTTACCAGGCGTTGACCATGCCCGAAGAAGAACGCCGTAAACGGATGGTCAAGATGCGCCAGGTCGTGCATGAGAATAATATATTCCGCTGGGCAGGTAAATTTATTTCGGGATTGTTGAAGATCGAATTTAAAGAACATGATGAGGTGACGGTTTGAAAAACTTACTTGAATTCTGGGATAAAATAGCACAGGCATGGGCTGACAAAAAGATCATTTTGTTTTTGGACTATGACGGCACATTGACACCGATCGCACAAAGCCCATGGCAGGCGGTTTTGTCCCGGGAAAATAAAGAGTTGATCGAACATTTGGTCAAGTCCTCTGTGTTTCAGGTGGTGATCATCAGCGGCCGCACGCTGGTGGACGTCAAACAGATGGTGGGCCTTGAGGGGGTCATCTATATCGGCAATCATGGTTGGGAAATAGAAGGGTCCTCCATGCATTTTGAAAGTCTTGTCCCTGTCCAGGTTTCCTCGATCATGGAAAAGATCAAATATGAACTGATCACGCAGCTTTCTGATGTCCCGGGTGCTTTTGTGGAAGATAAGGGGGTGACGCTGAGCGTGCATTACCGTTTGGTGGCACGGGACAAAGAATTTTTAGTCAGAAGGATCTTTGAACACATCTGCATGCCTTATTGCAGGCAAAATGAGATCAAGGTCCATGCGGGAAAGAAGGTGCTTGAGATAAGACCTCCTGTGGAATGGGACAAAGGCAAAGCCGCCCTGTGGCTTTTAAGAAAGCAGGAGATCCTGCATGGTAAAGGGAACGTATTGCCGGTTTATTTTGGGGATGACAGCACCGATGAAGATGCATTTCGTGCCCTTAGAAATAAAGGAATTACTGTTTTTGTGGGAACATCGAGATTTTCAGCAGCCCAATATTATTTGCCGGGACCGCAGGAGGTGACAGAGTTATTAAAACATATGACTCTTATACCATCATAGGCAATTGTACTACAGCAGCCCTGGTTTCCTCTGATTGCAGCATTGAGTGGCTGTGCCTGCCTTTTTTTGACTCACCATCCCTGTTCGCGCGGATCCTGGACGAAGAAAAAGGCGGGTATTTTAAGATCTCCGGGGTGGATACGCTTAAGACCTACCAGAGTTATATTTACCGCACCGCCATCCTTAAAACTGTTTTTGAGACCAAGCACGGCACTTTTGAGGTCAGGGATTACATGCCGCGTTTTCACACCTCCCAGGGACAGGTGTATTATCCTCCGGAGGTCCATCGCAATATCCGGGTGATCGACGGCAATCCGCGGATCATTGTTGAATTCAAGCCCATGCCTAATTATGCCCTTGGGGAACCCCGCTATGTTTTTGGCAGGTCCTGCGTGGAGGTCATTTCCCAGAAGGGTGATTACGACAATTTTTTTCTTTATACCAATTTGGATGCCCGCCAGGTCATCGCGGGCGATCCTATTGAGCTAAAGGAATCGTCTTTTTTCCTGCTTTCCTACCATGAAAAGTTAGAGGATATGAGCCTTTACAAGATTTATGTGGAATATGAAAAGACCAAAAGTTATTGGCTGGATTGGGTCTTGCGCACGGAACTTCCGGAAAAATATCTGGAAATGGTGATCCGTTCCATGCTGACGCTTAAGCTTTTGACCTATGAGAAGACTGGGGCGGTGATCGCGGCACCCACCACGTCCCTGCCTGAGATCATCGGTCGTGACCGCAATTGGGATTACCGCTTTTGTTGGGTGCGCGACGCGTCCATGATCATTGACCTGTACGTGCGCATGGGGCATTTGCAGCTGGCGACACGTTACATCCATTTTATCCTTAACCGCATGCTGCTTAAACATGACAATATCGCTGTCCTCTACGGCATTAACGGGGAAAAGGAGCTGACGGAAATAGAGCTCAAACATTTAAGCGGCTATGGGTCTTCCCGGCCGGTGCGCATCGGCAATGACGCCTGGCGCCAGAAACAAAATGATGTTTATGGGGAATTGATGGAAACCATTTACGCGTATTTTTTCATTAATCAGCGCACGCAGATGTACCTTGAAGAAGAGCTGTGGACAGTGGTTTCTTCGCTGGTCAAATACATAGAGGCCGTGTGGAAAGAACCTGATTGCGGGATATGGGAACGACGCAGTGA
>Ga0206995_1011_pt2 | contig 30622 bp, 40 predicted proteins | sample Alteio_BWMinCont_5_FD_153480 | JGI IMG/M metagenome (GOLD analysis project Ga0206995, IMG submission 153480) | Enriched cells from forest soil in Barre Woods Harvard Forest LTER site, Petersham, Massachusetts, United States -... | ecosystem: Environmental > Terrestrial > Soil > Temperate forest >... | reverse complement strand
TTTGAGACCACTGGAGGCCCGCCAGCCTACGTCACCGATCAGAAAAACCTGCGCCAAAACCACATGTTTTTCTGAAGAATTAGAAAAGGCTGGCGGAAAAAGCCGACCGTGGTCGAAAAAATTAGTTTCCAAGGCTGCTAGGGCTAAAAATGGATTCCCGCTTTCGCGGGAATGACAATGAAGAAGATTGTAAAAAACGATTAAACCTGATATATTTAAACTACGTCAGAGTAGTGCGTTATCCATAGGGTCGCAGAAATGCGGCCCTTCTTTTTTGCTCAAAATAACACTAATAAAAAAGCCCCGTCCTGAGGACGGGGCTAGTTTAATAAGATACTTAAAGATCCTTCGCTGCGCTCAGGATGACGGCGGAAGAAATTATTCCGCGCCGGTTTTGCGCTGGAAGAATTTCCTGATGCCGCCGGTTGGCTTGCCTGTTTTGGGCGTTGACTTGACATCAGCCTTGGAATGCGTGGTCGGCGTTGCTGTCGCGGTTGTTGTTGCTGCCCCAGCTGCAGGCTTGGTCTCTGCTTCAGAAACCACCGCTACATCCTTTGCTGCCTTTTCTTCCTTGGCAACTTTAACGCGCTTCTTGCCGGTGATGATCTCTTTGGTCTTTTCAGTCAATTCCAAAAAGGCCAACTCAGCATTGTCACCAGCACGCTGGACATACGGGATGATACGGGTATATCCGCCTTGACGGGCCTTAAAGCGCGGGGCTATATTCGTGAATAATTGTGAGACCTCTTTGTGGTCACAGAGGATCGCAAAAGCATGACGGCGCGCGGCCAGGGTATCTTTCTTGCCTAAGGTGATCAATTTCTCGATCATCTTGCGGGCTTCCTTGGCTTTGGCACGCGTGGTGCAAATGCGCTCTTGCAGGAACACGGCCTTGGCCATATCGCGCAAGGTCGCTTTTCTTAAACTTTGGTTACGGCTTAAACGATTGCCGGATTTTCCGTGTCTCATATTACTTCGTCCTTAATTTCTTGGTATCCACCTTCATACCCAAATTCAAGCCCATGGCTTTAAGGATATCTTGAATTTCTGTTAACGATTTCTTACCGAAATTGCGGAATTCCAATAATTCAGGTTCCTGACGGCGGACTAGATCGCCGATGGTCTTGATATTGGCATCCTTAAGGCAATTGGAAGAACGCACTGACAACTCGAGCTCCGAGATCGGCAGGCGCAGCTTGGTGTACAAAGCCTCTTCTTCGGCGGAAACTTCTTCTTCCGCTTCTTCCTCTTCAGGCAATTGGCCGTAAGCAACGAACACGTCCAAATGGCGCTGTAAAATATTGGCCCCGTACAATAAAGCTTCCTTGGGGTTGATGGCACCGTTAGTGAATATCTCCACTAAGAGGCGGTCATAATCCGTGCGTTGACCGACACGGGTATTTTCAACGGTAAAATTGACCTTGATGATCGGGGTGAAAATAGAATCCACGACGATCGTTCCCACCGCAGAACCTTCTTTTTTATTCTGGTCTGCCGGCACATAACCGCGGCCGCGGGAAATTTCCAGTTCCATGTTAAATGGGATGTCCTGGGTCAAGGTGAGCAGGTGATGCTCGGGGTTCAAGATCTCGATGATCTCATCGGAGATAATGTCCTTGGCCTTGATATCGCCTTTTTTATTGGCCTTGATATAAATGGTCTTGGGCGTCTTGGAATGGGAACGGACGACCAGGGCCTTGATATTAAGGATGATCTCCGTCACTGATTCCATTACACCGGAAAGAGTGGAAAATTCATGCGAAACACCTTCAATACGGATAGAAGTAACAGCGCTGCCTTCAATGGATGACAAAAGAATACGGCGCAGGGAATTACCTAAAGTAACACCATAACCGCGTTCAAATGGCTCAGCCACGAATTTACCGTAGGTATTCGTATAACTGGTCTCTTCACAATCTAATCTTTTTGGCATTTGAAAATCGCGCCATTTGACACCCATGTTACTCTCCTTCGTTTTTATGTCCCCTTCCGGTGGTCGTGCCGGAGGTCATACGAGTTAATAAAAGTATTATCTTGAATACAACTCGACAACGAGTTGTTCGTTGACTGTAAACGTCACATCTTCACGCGTTGGAGGACGCACGACCTTGATGGCCAAATTCGCGGTATCCACCGCCAGCCAGCCCGGGACCTTGCGTTCTTTGGTGGTTTCCACATTGACCTTGATATTGGCCAGGGCCTTATCATCTGTCTTGATCTCAATAAGATCATTGGGCTTGACCAAAAAGGACGCGATATTGACACGGCGGCCATTGACTGACACATGATTGTGCGACACGATCTGGCGGCCGTCGGTACGGGACTTGGCAAAACCAGCATTAAAAAGAACGCTGTCTAAACGGCGTTCCAAAAATTGTAAAAGGATATGACCGGTAACGCCCTTGGTCGCGGTGGCTTTCAAGAAGTAATTACGGAACTGTGTTTCCAAAACGCCGTAAATACGTTTGATCTTTTGCTTTTCGCGCAATTGCACCCCGAAGTTGGACAACTTGGTCTTCTTGTTCAAACCATGCTGGCCCGGAGCATACTCACGGCGGGAAACAGCACACTTGTGTGTATAGCAGCGGCTGCCCTTTAAAAAAAGCTTCTCGCCTTCACGACGGCAAAGACGGCAATCTGGTCCTAAGTCACGACCCATTTAATACTCCTTTTTCCATTTTTGCCACACCAGCTTGGTCAGCCGTATCCAATTATTTGGATTCCTCGTGGGAGTGACGTTGTGTTATTAAACTCTACGTTTCTTGCGTGAACGGCATCCGTTATGAGGGATGGGTGTCACGTCTTTGATCGAAGTTACATGTAAACCAGCAGCCACTAAAGCGCGAATCGCTGATTCACGGCCTGAGCCCGGGCCCTTGACGAATACATCAACGCTCATTAAACCCAATTCCTTGGCCCGGCGGGCCGCATCTGTCGCGGCTATTTGCGCGGCAAACGGGGTGGATTTCTTGGAACCATGAAAGCCCACTAAACCGGGTGATGCCCAGCTGATCGTGTTGCCCTGCTTATCGGCAATGGTCACAATGGTATTATTAAATGTCGCCTGGATCATCGCGACCCCTGAAGTGATCCCTTTAAGGTTTTTCTTTTTCGTCTTAAGGGACTTCTTGGCAGCTTGGGACTGGTCCTGCTTCTGGTCCTTCTGTTCCGTCGGTTTGGTGGCCATAAATTCTTTCTTGGATTCCCGCCTTCGCGGGAATGACATTGTTGTTAAGCTGCTTTTTTAGCTGGAGCCGGTGCTTCTTTCTTGATGATATGTCCCACAACAGGCTTTTTACCTTTGCGCGTACGAGCGTTGGTCTTGGTCCGCTGGCCCCTGACCGGCAATCCCTTACGATGACGGATACCGCGGTAGGAACCAACCTCCATCTGACGGCGCACATTCTCATTGATCTCGCGGCGCAGATCACCTTCGGTGACATAATTTTTCTGCAACAAACTGGTGATACGGGAAATCTCTTCTTCTGTCAGGTCCTTGGCACGCTTGTCCCCGCTGATCTGTACTTGGGCCAGGATCTCCCTGGTGCGTGTGGGGCCGATACCGTAAATATATGGAAGTGCTGCTTCGATCCTTTTTTCTTTGGGAAGATCAATACCTAAAATTCTGGGCATCTACTTTATCCTTGTCTTTGTTTGTGTTTCGGATTGGTGCAAATGACGCGCACCACCCTGTTGCGACGGACGATCTTGCAACTCGCGCAAATTCTTTTAACGGATGATTTGACTTTCATTTTTTCCTCTACTTTAATCTAAATGTTATCCGCCCACGGCTTAGATCGTACGGCGATAATTCCAGTTTGACCTTGTCCCCGGGCAGGATACGGATAAAATTCATCCTGATCTTTCCCGACACATGCGCTAATACCACATGTTTATTCTCTAACGCCACGCGAAACATCGCATTCGGCAATGCCTCTGCTATTGTTCCTTCTACTTCTATTAATTCTTCTTTAGCCATAATGGATTCCCGCTTGCGCGGGAATGACAATGTAGTTTACATTGTCAATATTTCAGGTCCTTTGGACGTAATAACGATCGTATGTTCAAAATGGGCTGACGGCTTACCGTCTTCAGTCACCACTGTCCATTTGTCGCTCAAGATCCTGGTGCGATGCGTGCCCATGTTGACCATGGGCTCAATGGCAAAGACCATGCCTTCTTTGAGCACCGGACCTTCCCCTGCACGGCCATAATTAGGGATCTCCGGATCTTCGTGCAGTTTCTGACCTATCCCATGCCCGACAAAATCCCGGACCACTGAAAACCCGTGCATTTCTACAAAACTTTGTACTGCAAAAGAAATATCAGAGAGCCTGTTGCCTACCCTGGCCTGCTCAATACCCCGGGCGAGCGATGCCTTGGTCACATCTAAAAGACGCTGTACTTCCGGCGCAATATTTCCGATCGCAACTGTGACAGCCGTATCGGAATAGTAACCTTCGTAAATGATGCCGATATCTAAACTGACAATGTCCCCGTCCTTGACAATACGGGGGCCGGGAATACCGTGCACAACACCTTCATTGACCGAAATGCAGGTCACGCCCGGAAAGCCGCGATAACCTTTAAAAGCCGAGACCACCTTATGCCGGCGGATCAATTCTTCGGCCTTCAGGTCAATGTCCTTCGTCGACATGCCACTTGTTAAAGAGCTTTGCAACGGTGCTACAATGGAACTAAGAATTTTACCAGCTTTTCTTAAAATGTCAACTTCATTGGTACTCTTGATCCGGATGCCTCGAGAGCTCATTTTAGCATGGCGGCCAACGCTTGGGCTAGGTCGGCCGTTTCCAAATTGCCATCAAGCTTTTTTAATTTATGCTGTTTGGCATAATGATCAATGATCGGCTGTGTGCTTTCGTGATAAACTTGCATGCGCGCCTTGATCGTTTCTTCATTATCATCCGTACGCTGATAAAGTTCACCGCCGCACAGGTCGCAAACGCCATTTTTCAACGGCGGCTTATTGGTCATGTGGAACAAGGCCCCGCATTTGCGGCAGACCCTGCGGCCGGTCAGGCGTTTTAAAATAAGATCAGGGTCCGCATCCATGTTCAAGGCAAAATCCAAAGGCATTTGGGCTTTTGCCAATATCGCATCCAAATCCCGGGCCTGCTTGGCCGTGCGCGGAAACCCGTCGAGCATATAACCTTTTTTTAAATCCGGGTCATGCAAAAAACGCTGCTCAACTAATTTGGTCACCAGTTCATCTGAAACCAAAGCACCCTTGGTGATCAAGGCCTTGATCTCGGCACCTAACGGCGTGCCTTTTTTAATTTCCTCGCGCAGCATGTCACCTGTCGAGATATGCGCCAGGTGATACTTTTCTTTCAATACTCCAGCCAAAGAACCTTTGCCGGCGCCCGGTGGGCCCAACAAAACAACTCTCATCGGCTACCCCACGCGCTAGCCGTATTCCGTCCGCGTAGATGCCCGGATTTCATAAAACCTTCATAATGATGCATCTGCAAATGTGACTCGATCTGTTTCATGGTATCGAGCATGACACCGACGGTGATCAAAACACCGGTACCGCCGAAAAATGAGGCCACCAGATAAGGCACCTTAAAAGAAGCCATGATGGAGTCCGGCATGACGGCGATCACGCAAATAAACAAAGAACCGACCATGGTAATGCGCGTCAATACATAATCCAGGTAATCCGCGGTCTCTTTGCCCGGGCGTATGCCCGGCACAAATCCGCCGTGCTTCTTTAAATTTTCCGCCACATCTGTTGGATTAAAAACAATGGCCGTATAAAAATAACAGAAAAATATGATCAGCGTCGCATAAATGATGTAATAGGTCATGTGCCCGCGCTGGATCCAGGAAGCAAATTGCTGTAAACCGCTATGCGGCATGAACGAAGATATGGTCGCAGGAAATAAAATAATGGACTGCGCGAAAATGATGGCAATGATACCAGCGGTGTCCACTTTCAAGGGGATGAACGTCCCCTGGCCCACGGCTGTTGAAGCAGCGGCACCGGCACGGCGCGCGTATTGCACCGGGATGCGGCGCTGGCCCTGGGAGATCAAGGTAACACCGATAATGACCGCGATCAAAAAGAACACCATGAAAACAATGGCAATGGGCTGTAACTGGCCTGCCCCGCTTTTAGGGTCCAATAAAAGTGTCAGGTAATGGTACGCTGTCGGTGCCCTGGACAAGATACCCGCTGTAATGATAAGCGAAGTACCGTTGCCCACCCCTTTTTCCTGAATGCGCTCGCCTAACCACATGAGGAAAATGGTACCCGCGGTCAAGGTCATCACCGTCGTGAAACGGAAACCCCAGCCCGGATCACTGACAATTTGCATCCCGCCGAAGGTGCTGGGACTTTCAAGCCAAAGAGCGATAAAAAACGACTGTATCATGGCCAGTATCACCGTGCCGTAGCGGGTGTACTGGTTGATCTTTTTATAACCGGCCTGGCCTTCTTTGGAGATCTTTTCCAGGGAAGGGATCACCGCCGTCAAAAGCTGCATGATGATCGAGCTTGAAATATACGGCATGACGCCCAGTGAAAGGACCGTCATCTTGCCCAACGCACCGCCGGAAAACATGTCCATGATGCCGACCACGTTGCCCCCGCCGTTGGCAGAGCTCATTTTCTGAAAAAACTCGTTTAAAGCCACCCCATTGATGCCCGGGGTCGGGATAAAACAGCCTAAACGATAGACCGCGAGGATGCCCAGCGTGAAAAAGATCTTTTGACGTAGTTCGGGGACTTTAAAACAGTTCGTTAAGCCTTTTAAAAAGTGGGAGAACATAAAATGTTAGGCCAAGATCTCCGGGTTACCGCCGGCCTTAGTGATCTTGTCAGCAGCCGCCTTGGAAAAACGGTGCGCCTGCACTGTCAATTTCCTGGTGACTTCGCCCACGCTTAGAATTTTTATCGGCTGTAACAGGGACCTGATCAAATGACGGCTTTTTAAAAGCTCAGGGGTGATGGTGGTGCCGTCTTCAAAACGGTTCAAGCTTTCACAATTGACCACCTGATACTTGGCAGGCCATTTGCTGTTAAACCCGACCTTGGGTAAACGGCGCAGCAATGACATCTGGCCGCCTTCATAAGCTAACATGACCCCGCGCCCGGAACGGCAGTTCTGGCCGGTTTGGCCGCGCCCGGAACGTTTACCGTGGCCGGTACCGCGCCCGCGTCCGACGATCTTTTTACGTTTGCGTGAGCCTTCAGGGCTTCGTAATTGGTGTACTTGCATTAGCTTGGACCTCGTTTTCAATAGGCTTACGGACAGCTTTTAAGCGTGACAGCCCGTCAAAAGTTGCTTTGACTACATTAATTGGATTGTTGGAACGGTGACACTTGGTTAAAATATTGCTAATTCCGGCACCATCACAAACAGCCCGCACAGCACCTGAAGCGATAACTCCGGTACCTTCTGATGCCGGCTTTAATAAAACAATGGCTGAACCGCACCGGCCGATAATTTCATGGGTGATCGTTGTACCGCGGCGCGGGATAAAGATCATTTGTTTTTTAGCGGCAGCTAAAGCTTTCTTGATGCCTGTTGCCACTTCGCCTGCCTTACCCAATCCATAACCAACCTTGCCTTTGCCATCGCCGACAACGACCAAGGCTGAGAACGCCAGGCGTGTACCGCCCTTGGTGGTCTTGGACACGCGGTTGATGGAAACAACTTTTTCGATCAGGCCGCTATCAGTTAAACCGGTTGGCTTCTTTGTAAAAGGTTTACGGTCCTTACCACCGCCCCTGCGACCACCACGGCCGCCGCCAGGGCCACCGGAACCGCCAGCACCAGGTGCTCCGCTGGCAGGCTGACCAGCAGCAGGAACGCCAACAGCAGGAATTTCTTCCGGGACGACTATCGCTTCGCTTTCCTGTTCGAGGATCTGCTCGGCTTGGGCCGGTGTTTTAACGTCTAATTCTTTTTCGTCGTTTTTCTTATTATCTTTCATAAATGATTAGAACTCCAATCCGGCTTTTCGTGCTGCTTCCGCGAAGGCCTTGATACGGCCATGGTATAAATATCCGCCGCGATCGAACGCGACTTTCTTGATCCCCTTTTTGATAGCTTCTGCTGCTAAAACTTCACCCAAAACGCTTGCCGCGCTGACATTGCCGCCGGTTTTGGATTTTGTTTTCACGTCCTTGGCCAGGGTTGACTTGCCGATCAGGACCTTGCCGGCCAGATCGTCGACAATTTGGGCCTGTAAATTATTTAAAGACCGGTGAAGGCACAAACGAGGACGCTCGGCTGTTCCATTAATGCCCTTACGGATACGTTCATGACGGAAAATGCGTTGTTGTTCCTTGACGTTTAACATAGTATTTTGCGAAGTAAGCTGTTACTTCGTTACCTGCTTTCCTTGTTTGCGACGAACGATCTCGCCGGCGTAACGGATACCTTTGCCCTTGTATGGCTCCGGCGGTTTAAACCCGCGGATCTTGGCAGCCACTAAACCAACCAAAGCTTTATCCACACCCTCGACGGAAATTTCCGTGGGCTTGGCTGAAGTCACCTTGACGTCTTTAGGGAATTCATATTCGATCGGATGGGAAAAACCGATGTTCATGACCAATTTATTGCCCTGTACGGCAACACGAAAACCAACGCCCTGGACTTCCAGGTCACGCTTATGGCCAAGGCTTACACCGGCGCACATATTCTCGATCAAGCGCTTGGTGGTGCCGTGATTAGACCTGGCTTGCTTGGTATCGCTGATGCGATTGACCATGATCTTATTATCTTTGTTCTCTAAAACCACGTCGGCCGGCAATGCCATGGACAATTTGCCCCTGGGACCTTCCACGTTGACCGCGGTCTTATCAAAAGAAATTTTAACGTTCTGAGGTAATACTACCGGTGTTTTTGCGAGTCTAGACATATATTCCTTTTACCAAATATAACAGAGAACTTCTCCGCCGATTTTTAATTTACGGGCCTCACGATCAGTGACCAAACCCTTGGAGCTGGAGATCACCGCTGTGCCCAGGCCGTTTAAGACCTTCGGGATACGATTATTATCTGTGTACACGCGCAAGCCCGGACGGGAAACGCGCTTGATCCCTATGATCAGGGACTTAGTATTTTCATATTTTAAATAGACCTTAAGGACGCCTTGCTTATTGTCTTTCAACGCGCGGAAATCTTCAATATAACCGTCCTTCTTAAAAATAACCATCATGCGCTCCAGCAATTTGGAAGCGGGAAACTCGACGGTCTCTTTGCGCGCGTTAGCGGCGTTGCGTATAATAGTTAATGTGTCAGCTATCGGATCAGAAACAGACATTACCAGCTCGCTTTCTTGACCCCTGGGATTTCACCCTTCCAGGAGAGTTCTCTAAAACAGATACGGCATATGCCGAAACGGCGCATATACCCGCGTGGACGGCCGCACAATCCGCAGCGATTATGCTGACGTACCGGGAACTTCGGGATTTCCATAGATTTGTTGACTAAACCTTTTTTTGCCATAAAGTCCTTAAATTATTTATTGTTTACCGAAAGGCATGCCTAAAAGACGCAATACCTCAAAATTCTGTTCTTTATTCCCATTCTCAAACACAAAAGAGATGTCCATCCCCTGGATGCGAAAGTCCCGGGCACCGGGATCGATCTCGGGAAAAATACCCTGATCAGTAATGCCCAGCGTATAATTGCCGCCCTTGTCAAAAGCCTTGCGGGAAGTCCCGTTAAAGTCACGGATACGAGGCAGCGAGACGTTCACCAAACGGTCTAAAAATTCATACATACGGGCGCGGCGCAAGGTCACCTTGGCACCAATGGGCAAATTCTCACGCAGCTTGAAATTCGAGATCGCCTTCTTGGAGCGGCGGATCGTTGGTTTTTGTCCGGTGATCGTCGCTAAATTCTCAGCGGCACGGTCCAAAAGCTTGACGTCACCAATGGCCTCGCCAACACCCATGTTAACGACAATTTTAGCCAAATGCGGAACAGCCATGGGGTTCTTGATGGCGAACTTTTCCTGCATTTGAGGAATAACTTCTTTACGGTATTTTTCTAATAAACGTGGAGCTGCCATATTAAATAACCTCTTTACTTGTCCTAGCGATGCGCTCTTTTGCACCGTCTTTTAAGACCTTCACTGTAAAACGGGTGGGCTTTTGGGACTTTTTGTCCACCAGCATCAGATTCGCCAACGCCACCGGCTTTTCTAACTCAACATACCCGCCCTGCGGATAGGTGTCGGATTTCTTGACGGATTTTTTGACCACATTGATATTTTCGATGACAGCTTTGTTGGTCTTGGGAAGGACACGGACGATCTTTCCTGTTTTTCCCTTGTCCTTGCCGGCCATCACCATCACGATGTCATCTCGACGGATACGAAGCATATTAAACCACCTCAGGTGCTAAAGAAATTATTTTCATATAATCCATGTTGCGCAATTCGCGCGCCACAGGCCCGAAAACGCGGGTACCCTTGGGGTTGCCTGCGTCATCAATAATGACCACCGCATTGCTGTCAAAACGCACATAGGTGCCGTCCTGACGGCGGATGGATTTTTTGGTGCGCACGATAATGCCCTTGGCCATGCTGCCTTTCTTGACCACGGCGTCCGGTGTGCTTTCCTTGACGTTAACACGGACAATGTCGCCGACCTTGGCCCACATCTTGCCCTTGGCTTTTAAAACGCCGATCAAGGAAGCTTTGCGCGCCCCGGTATTGTCTGCCACATCTAAAATTGTTTTTAACTGTATCATATGCAAATCCTTACTTTAAGATTCTTCGCTTCGCTCAGAATGACGAATGAAGAATTAGACCTTCGACCCGACTATTTCGCTGATGATCCAACGCTTATCTTTTGATAAAGGCCGTGTTTCCATAATGAGCACCACGTCCCCGGTCTTGGCCGCATTCTTTTCATCATGCGCCTTGTACTTAACGATATTACGCACCTGCTTTTCGTACTTGCTGTGCTTTTTGACTTTTTGGACCTGCACGACACGGGTCTTGTCCATTTTGTCGCTGACGACCACGGCCGTCAAAAATCTGCGCCTATTGACTCTTGGTTCCATTATTTCTTCTTTCCTTGAATACTGCGTTCGTTTAATAGCGTTAAAATACGGGCAATGTCACGTCTTATATTACGGAAACTGGCCGGCTTCTCCACACGGCCCATTTGGCGATGTGATTCCATGTCAAACAGGTCTTTTTTCAGCTGTTTTTCCTTGGTGATCAGATCATCTTCAGTTAAATTGCTAAGATCTTTGATTTTCATTAAACACTCCCACGAATGACAAATCTTGTTTTCACTGACAGCTTAAACGCGACTAAACGCAGGATCTGCTTGGCAAAATCTTCCGGAACACCGCCTAATTCAAAGACGATCTTACCGCGTTTGACCACCGCGACCCAATGGTCCAGATCACCCTTACCTTTACCCATGCGGGTTTCAGCCGGTTTCTTGGTGATGGACTTATGCGGGAAGGCGTTGATCCATAATTTTCCGGTACCGCGTAATTTGCGGGCCACCACGACACGGGAAGCTTCCAGCTGACGCGCCGGAATAAACCCGTTCTCAATGGCCTTCAAACCGAATTCACCAAAGTGCATCTGGGCACCGGTGGTGGCAACACCACGGGATTTCCCTTTTTGTGTTTTACGGTACTTGACTCTCTTGGGCATTAACAACATTATTTAACCTCCACCACTGGTGCTGCCGGAGCTGCCGGCGGGGCAATGACCGCTGCCGCCGCTGCTTTAGCTTCAATTTCTTCGTGATCTTTGACCACATCACCTTTATAGATCCAAACCTTGATACCGAGTAGACCATAAGTTGTCTTGGCTTCGGCAAAACCATAATCAATGTCCGCACGCAGGGTCTGTAAAGGCACCTTGCCTTCATGATATTTTTCAGTACGGGCCATTTCAGCCCCGCCCAAACGTCCGGCGCAGCGGATCTTGATGCCTTTGGCACCCGCTTGACGGGATTGTTCAATGGCGCGCTTCATCGCCCGACGGAAAGCAACACGTTTTTGCAATTGAAAAGCAACGGCCTGGGCCACGAGCTGGGCATCGCAATTGGGGTTCTTGATCTCATTAATATCGATAACAATTTTATCCATGTCCTTCTTGGTGATCTCTTTTAACTCAGCACGCAAGCGGTCAATGTCAGCACCGCGGCGGCCGATAATGACACCCGGGCGCGCGGTGTGTATCCGCACCTTGACCTGTTCAGCCAAACGCTCAATGACGATCATGGAAACAGCAGCCTGCTCAAATTTTTCACGGATATACGCGCGGATCTTAAAGTCCTGTTTGATATTGTCAGAAAATTCGCGTCGCTGGGCGAACCAAAGGCTGCGCCAATTTTTGGTATATCCAAGTCTTAAGGCTAAGGGATGAACTTTTTGACCCACAGGATCTCCTCTACTTTGTCTTAACGTCTAATTCTACGGTTAAATGCGTTGTCCGACGCAAGATCGGGGTGGCCCTGCCGAATGAGGCCGCACGAAAACGTTTCCAGGCGCCGGCGTGATTGGCGGTGATCGCCTTGATGAATAACTGGTTCTCGCTCAAACCTTTTTGCTTGGCATTGCTCACCGCGGAATCAAGCACTTTCTTGACCAGGGCGCTGGACCCTTTTTCAATTTGGGCCAATAAAGCCAACGAGGTCGGCACATCCTTGCCGCGGATGGCATCGCAAACCTGGCGCATTTTCATCGATGAAACCCTTAAATATTTTCCGCGTGCTATGGATATCATATATTATTCCTTACTTTTTCTGCATCGCCTTCTTGGCTTTAACGCCGCCATGTGCTTTAAAGGTACGGGTCGCGACAAAGTCGCCCAATTTCATGCCCACCATGTTCTCCGTCACAAACACCGGCATGTGCTTGCGGCCGTCATGCACGGCAAACGTATAACCGACGAAGTTAGGGATGATCGTGGAACGGCGCGACCAGGTCTTGATCGGCTGGCGCTGGCCGCTTTTAACGACCTTATCAAACCTGCGCGTTAAGGATTCTTCAACGTACGCACCTTTTCTGACGGAACGGCCCATATTATTTTGTCCTTCTTCTGACGATCATATGATTGGAATATTTACGGCGACTACGGGTCTTGGCACCCTTCGTCGGCTTACCCCATGGGGTCACCGGATGAGGGTTACCTTGAGGCGCCTTGCCTTCACCACCGCCGTGCGGATGGTCGACCGGGTTCATGACGACCCCGCGCGACTGCGGACGGCGGCCCAACCAGCGGCTGCGTCCGGCTTTACCGATCGAAACAGTTTCATTTTCCACGTTGCTTAACTGTCCGATGGTGGCACGGCAATCAATAGACACCTTGCGCACTTCACTGGAAGGCAGGCGCAAGTGGGCGATATTTCCTTCTTTAGCCACCAATTGGGCGGATGTTCCCGCGGAACGCGCTAACTGGCCGCCATTGCCCGGCTTTAATTCAATATTGTGCACTCCGCAACCGAGCGGGATCTTACGCAGGGGCAGGCAGTTGCCGGCCAGCATATCCACGTCGGCATTATTGGTGCTGACGATCTCATGGCCGACCCGAAGGTCCACAGGGGCCAAAATATAAGACTTGGTTTTATCACTCTTGTATTCGATCAAGGCGATGCGGCAGGTGCGGTTAGGGTCATATTCAATGCTTAAAACAACGGCGGGGTCATCGAGGCGTGTGCGTTTGAAATCAATGACACGGTACATGCGCTTGTGCCCTGCCCCGCGATGGCGTGAAGTGATACGGCCATAGGAATTGCGTCCGCCGGTACCCTTGACAGGCTCCATTAAAGATTTTTCCGGACGGGTCCCCTTGGTCAGCTCGGCAAAATCCGGCAAAGCCGCGTGACGAACACCGTTTGTATATGGTCTGAAACGTTTAATTCCCATTATGCACCTTCAATTTTCTGTCCCTCTTTAAGAGAGACAATGGCTTTTTTCCAATCCGACGTGTACCCGGCACGGGCGCGCACACGTTTCAATTTGCCCGGCATATGCACGGTATTGACCGCGTCAACCTTGACCTTATAGATCTCCTCGACCGCGCGCTTGACGTCGATCTTGGTGGCCACCGTTGATACACGGAAAAGGTATTTGCGTTCTTTTTCCAGCGTGCTGCCTTTTTCAGACCGCACCAAAGCTTTGACAACATCGTAGCAAGTGATCATTTTATTCTATCCGCTTTAATAAAGTTTTTAAGGCTTCTTTAGTTACCAGTACATTCTTATTGCTCATGATGTCTGAAGCATTGGCATCAAGGGCGCGCACCAGGGTCAAACGCGCGATATTGCGTGAAGCCAACAGGGTTTTTTCATTGGTACCGTCAAGGACTGCCAGGGTGCGGCCTTCGACCTTTAAATTCTTCAAAATGGCCTCGAAATCCTTGGTCTTGCCCGAAGGTACTTCCAGGTTATCAACACACAAAAGATTGTTGCCCAAAAACTTGGCATTCAGGCTTTCACGCAAAGCAGCCACGCGTGTTTTCTTGGAGACGGTATAGCCGAAATCACGCGGCTTGGGACCGAAGCAGATGCCGCCTTTTTTCCACAAAGGAGAACGGGTCGATCCCTGACGGGAGCGGCCGGTACCCTTTTGGGCCCACGGCTTTTTACCGCCGCCGGAAACTTCCGAACGGCCCTTGGTGGAAACCGTGCCTTGACGCTGATTGGCATTGTACATGACCACGGCCTGATGGATCACGGCATCATGGACATGCACGCCGAATTGTTCTTTAGGCAGCTCGATGCTCTTTGCTTTTTTACCTTCAATATCAACCACATTTAGTTCTGGCATAATTTATTCCTACTTCTTGGGCGCCGCGGTCGTTTTATGCGCTTGCTCCGGAGTCCAGCCTCAAACCGAGACTGTTTACCGCCAGGCTGATAAATATAATGTTCCCCGTATTGCCTTCATCCAACGAACGGAAAGCCCTCTTTTTCGATCTATTAATGACCACCACACCATTCTTGTGGCCCGGAACAGCACCTTTAACAAGGATCAAATTCTGGTCTGCATCCACCCTCATGACGCGTAAAGATTGCACGGTCACGGTATCCATACCCATGTGCCCGGGCATATGCTGACCCTTATAAACGCGGGAAGGATCTGAGCTGGAACCAATGGAACCGACACGACGGTGATGCATGGAACCGTGCGCCGCAGGGCCGCCGCTCCAATTCCAACGGACCATACCGCCCTGAAAACCTTTACCGATGGACGTTCCGGTCACATCCACGAAATCCCCGGCCTTAAAAAGATCCGCCTTAAGCAAATCGCCGATCTTATAATCTTTGTTATCGCCGGATTCAAATTCCTTCACATGCTTTAAAGGGGTCTGGCCTATTTTCTTGAAAAATCCCAAGATCGGCTTTTTCAAGCGGGTTTCTTTGACCGCTTCATAGCCCAAAACAACCTTCATTTTCGGCTTATCTTTTAAACCCAACACCGTGCAAGGGCCCGCTTCGACAACAGTCACCGGCGTGATATTGCCTTCTGTGTCAAAGATCTGGGTCATGCCTATTTTTTTACCCATAATGCCGCGGATCATCTATGTGGCCTTTCTTAAAATTATTGCTTAATTTCAACGTCAACGCCGGCCGGCAAATTCAATTTGCGCAAGGCCTCCACTGTCTTGGACGTGGGGTTGACCAGATCTATCAGACGCTTATGCGTCGCTAATTGAAATTGTTCCCGGGATTTTTTATCAATGACCGGCGAACGCAGGACCGTGTACAGCTCTTTTTTAGTGGGTAACGGCACAGGGCCCAAAATGGTCGCCCCGGTGCGGATGGCTGTATCCACGATCTCCTGGGTGCTTTGGTCAATTAACCGGTGATCGAACGCTTTTAGTTTGATGCGTATTTTTTGCATTACTTGATGATCTCCGAGATAACACCGGCGCCGACGGTACGACCGCCTTCGCGGATGGCGAAGCGCAGTTCCTTCTCCATAGCGACCGGTGTGATAAGCTCAACTTCCAAAACAACGTTATCGCCGGGCATGCACATCTCAACACCCGCGGGTAACTCGGCAGTGCCGGTCACGTCAGTGGTACGGAAATAAAATTGCGGACGGTAACCCTTGAAAAACGGGGTGTGGCGTCCGCCTTCTTCCTTGGTCAGGATGTAGACCGCGGCTTTAAATTTGGTATGCGGCTTGATGGAACCGGGAACGGCCAAAACCATGCCGCGCTCCATGTTGTCCTTGTCCGCACCGCGCAAAAGCAAACCAACGTTATCGCCGGCCTGGCCTTCATCCAATTCCTTACGGAACATTTCAACACCGGTAACAACGGTCTTGGAAACAGCCGGTCTTAAACCGACAACTTCAACTTCTTCGCCGACCTTGACACGACCGCGTTCAATACGGCCGGTAGCAACCGTTCCACGACCGGAGATGGAGAACACATCTTCAACAGCCATGGAGAAAGGTTTGTCCAATTCACGTACAGGGACAGGGATAAAGGCGTCAACAGCAGCCATCAAATCCAGGATCGGTTTGGCCTTGCCTTCAAAATCCTTAGGATTGTTCAAAGCTTCCAAGGCGCTTCCCTTTATAATAGGGGTATTTTCGCCGTCAAATTTATACTTGGTCAAAAGATCACGAACTTCCATTTCAACTAATTCCAATAATTCCTTATCCTGGACCTGATCGCACTTGTTCATGAAAACAACGATGCGCGGGACGTTGACCTGACGGGCCAACAAGATGTGCTCGCGGGTTTGCGGCATCGGGCCGTCTGTTGCAGATACGACCAAGATAGCACCATCCATCTGGGCGGCACCGGTGATCATGTTCTTGATATAATCCGCATGTCCCGGGCAGTCAATGTGGGCGTAATGGCGTTTTTCAGTTTCATATTCCAAATGCGAGATATTGATGGTCACACCGCGCTCTTTTTCTTCCAGAGCATTATCGATAGAATCATACGCACGGGCCTGGGCCAACCCTTTATGGCTTAAAACAGTGGCAATGGCCGCTGATAAAGTGGTCTTACCATGGTCAACGTGACCGATAGTACCGATATTCAAGTGTGGTTTATTACGATTGAATTTTTCCTTTGCCATATTTCTACCCTCCGTTTAAAACTGCCCGATTAAAAACTTTCCCTGTCCCCGCTTATTGATGCAGGGATTTATAGTTCATTCCCAAAATAGTGTATTCTCTATGTAAACATTCAGGAATTTTGTCGGCTCAAGAAACCTTGGCAACAAAATCCTGACGAGAGCCGATGATCTTCTCGGCAATGCTGTTTGGAACCTGCGCGTAAAACGAAGGTTCCATAGAGAATGATGCGCGTCCCTGCGTGAGAGACCGCAGCGCATTCGCGTAGCCAAACATTTCTGCTAAGGGAACATCGATCAGTGCGGTCTTAAGCTTGCCCCGATTGCCTGTTTCCTTGATCTGCGCCCTGCGTTTCATCAGGTCCCCGGTCACGTTGCCCCAGTGATCATCCGAAACTTCAATTTCCAACTTCATGATCGGCTCCATGAATACAGAACCGGCCTTACGGAAAGCTTCCTTTATAGCACGTTTTGCCGCTAATTGGAAGGACATTTCATCAGAATCAACATCGTGGTACTTGCCATCCACCAGTGTAGCGATAAAATCCGTCACCGGATATCCAGCAAGTATACCATTTTGCGCGCCAATTTCAATACCTTCTTTGCAAGGCTTGATAAATTCACGGGGGATCGCTCCACCCTTAATTTTGTCGACGAAGACATAGCCGGTGCCGGGTTCTCCGGGTTCAACATCAATGACCACCTTGCCAAATTTTCCCCGGCCGCCGCTTTGTGAAACATATTCACCGGGGATGCCTGTGACTTTTTTAGTGATGGCTTCCTTATAAGCAACTTCCGGGCGGCCAACGTTGGCATCCAGATTATTCTCACGCTTCATGCGGTCAACAATAATTTCCAAATGCAATTCACCCATCCCCGAGATAATGGTCTGGGAAGTTTCCGGATCAAATTTCACGCGCAGGGAAGGGTCTTCATCCAAAAATTTACGCAAGACCATGCCCATCTTGTCCTGGTCAGCTTTTGTCTTGGGTTCGATCGCCAGCGATACCACCGCTTCCGGCGCTTTCAAACCTTCCATGACCACCGGCTTATCTTCCGCGCAAAGGGTGTCCCCGGACTTGCTTTCCTTGAGACCTACAAAGGCAACGATCTCACCTGTAGAAGCGGATGTAATGATCTCCTGCTTATTGGCGTGCATGACCACCATCTTGGCGACTTTTTCGTTCTTGCCGTTGGACGAATTCAAATATTGCTGGCCAGGCAGGAACCTGCCTGAATAAATACGTGTAAAAAAGATCTTTCCGACATAAGGATCAGAGGCGATCTTGAACACCAGGCCCATGGGAGATTCATTATCATCAGCCTTGCGGACGATCACTTCTTCTTTATTATCAGGATTGTAGCCGCGCTTCGGGGGAATATCTAACGGAGAAGGTAAATAATCAACAACAGCATCAAGCAGCATCTGCACACCGCGGTTCCTCTTGGAAGCACCGGTCAATACAGGGACAAATTTACAGGCAATAACACAACGGCGGATGGCCTTCATTAACTGCTCTTTGGAAGGGTCTTTACCATTTAAATACATATCCGCCATCTCATCATCAACTTCAGCCAGGCGTTCGATCAAAATGTGGCGGTAATTAGCGGTCTTTTCTTTTAATTCTTCAGGTATGGGCAAGCGTTCAAAATCACTACCCTCCGCATCTATATACCTGATATATTGGTCGTTAATAACATCAACCAAACCCTTTAAATTGTCCTCTGCCCCGTCGTTATAAACGATACCCGCGGCATTGGCACCAAAACGGTCGCGCATCTCACCGATGACACGGTCAAAATCAGCGCCCAAACGGTCAATTTTATTGATGAAGGCAATACGGGGAACATTATATTTATCAGCCTGGCGGTAAACAGTCTCGGTTTGAGGCTGGACTCCGGAGCAAGCGCATAAAACGATCACAGTGCCGTCCAAGACCTTCAAGGAGCGTTCGACTTCAATAGTAAAATCCACGTGGCCCGGAGTATCAATGATATTAATGCGATGCTCACGCCAAAAACAAGTAATGGCCGCGGCTGTAATGGTGATGCCCCGTTCCTGTTCCTGCGCCATGTGGTCCATGGTGGTATTACCATCATCAATATCCCCCATTTTGTGGATAGCACCCGCATAAAAAAGGATGCGCTCCGTCGTCGTGGTCTTACCCGCGTCGATGTGGGCGATAATACCGATATTGCGAAACATGTTGAGGGGGATTGTATTAGCGGATGCCATAGGATTATTACCAACGCAGGTGGCTGAAGGCACGGTTGGCTTCAGCCATCTTATGGACCTCATCACGCTTTTTGATCGCAGGACCTTCAGATTTATAAGCAGATACTAATTCTTCAGCTAACTTGATCTCCATGGGTTTGCCCTTTTTGTTGCGGGCATAATCACGGATCCAGCGCATGGCCAAGGATGTGCCACGGGCGGGTGTGACATCCGTTGGTACCTGGTAGGTCGCACCGCCAACACGGCGGCTTTTGACTTCCAGGCGGGGACGCACATTATCAACAGCCTTATTTAAAGCTTTAACAGAACTTTCGTCCTGGGTCTTTTCCTTCAGGATGTCCAGGGCGTTATAAATGATGTTCTCAGCAATGGTCTTCTTGCCATCCACCATCAAAATGGAGATGAAGCGTGAAACCAGGTCGCTGTTATATTTAGGATCACCGACTATTTTTCTTTTTTCTGCTCTTCTTCTTCTCATTACTTAGCCTTTGCTCTTTTGGCCCCATATTTGGAGCGGGATTTCTTACGGTCCGCGACACCTGAAGTATCAAGTGTACCACGTACAATGTGATAACGCACGCCCGGCAGGTCCTTGACACGGCCGCCGCGCACCAATACGATCGAGTGTTCCTGCAAATTGTGGCCTTCGCCCGGTATGTAGGACGTGACCTCAACCTTATTTGAAAGACGCACACGCGCGATCTTGCGTAACGCTGAATTAGGTTTCTTGGGCGTCATGGTCTTGACCTGTAAACACACACCCCGGCGCTGCGGGCATGATGTCAGGGCCGGAGACTTGCTACGCTTTATTTTCAGCTGTCTGCGGTGTCTGATTAACTGTGATATCGTTGGCATATTTTACCATTTCTACTTGATTATATTCTTTCATTCCCGTCCCTGCCGGTATCAAATGACCGACAATGACGTTCTCTTTGAGCCCGCGCAAGAGGTCAACTTTACCAGATGCGGCGGCCTCTGTCAAGACCCTTGTTGTTTCCTGGAAGCTGGCCGCGGAAATGAAACTTTCCGTCGTCAAAGAGACCTTGGTGATACCCAATAATAAAGGTGTGGCCTGGGCAGGTTTGCCTTTTTTCTTCAACACGGCCTCATTGGCCTTTTTGAAGGTCAGGCGGTCAACCTGGTCCCCTACTAAAAAGTCGGTATCGCCCGAATCATCAATGCGCACTTTTTTGAGCATCTGCGCGATGATGATCTCGATGTGCTTGTCATTGATGCGCACACCCTGCAGGCGGTAAACTTCCTGGACTTCATTCAATAAATATTCCTGCAAGGCCTTGTCCCCGCAGACACGCAAAATATCCTGCGGAACAACAGGGCCGTCTGTTAATTGCTGGCCGGCAAACACGTGATCGCCTTTGTAAACGTTGGGATGCTTGCCGTGAGGAATGGTGTATTCCTTGGCTGTCCCCGTGGCAGACTTGACAACGATGGTACGCAAGCCCTTTTTGTCTTCGCCGAATTCGCAAATACCGTCGATCTCAGCGATAACAGCCGGATCTTTGGGACGGCGTGCTTCAAAAAGCTCGGCCACACGCGGCAAACCGCCGGTGATGTCGCGGGTCTTGGAAGCACCGCGCGGGATCTTGGCGATCAGGGCACCTGCCGCGATCGTGTCCTTGTCATTGACCAGGATGTGGGCACCGGTCGGGATCGAGTAGATACCGACGATCTCGCCCTTGGTGTCGCTGATGATGATCTGCGGATGGAATTCCTGTTTATGCTCGACAACCACGCGCTCGACGACCCCGGTCACGGGATTTTCTTCGCGCTGATAGGTGGTGCCTTCGATCAAATCTTCAAAGGAAACCTTACCCTGGGCTTCAGTGATGATGGGGATGGTATACGGGTCCCATGTCGCCACGACGGTGCCCTTGGTGACAGCTGCTCCGTCGGAAAAAGTCAACGCGGTCCCTTGCGGCAAAAGATGGCGCTCAAACTCGCGGCCATATTCATTGTTGATGCTGATAGAACCGTTACGGTTCAGGACAATGAATTCCTTGCCGCGGGCAACCACGCGCAGGGTATGGTATTTAAGCGTACCATCCTGCTTGATCTTGATAAAGGATTGTTCAATGGTACGTGATGCCGTACCGCCGATGTGGAAGGTACGCATGGTCAGCTGTGTACCGGGTTCCCCGATGCTTTGGGCCGCGATGGTACCGACCGCCTCGCCGATCTCAACGATGCGATGAGTGGCCAAATTGCGGCCATAACATTTAACGCAAACGCCGATCCCGGTCTCGCAGGTCAATACGGAACGGATACGCACTTTTTCAATGCCTAATTGCTCGATCAGATCAGCCTTTTCTTCCGTGATCTCTTCACCACTGGAAACAACCTGCTGATCGGTGACCACGTCCAAAATATTGTCCAAAGCCACACGGCCGACGATGCGTTCTTTAAGAGTGACCACCATCTCATCACCTTCAGTGATGGCTGCGACCGTGATACCGTTAACCGTACCGCAATCTTGGACATTGATGACCATCTCCTGGGCCACGTCCACCAAACGGCGGGTCAAATACCCTGCGTCAGCGGTCTTGAGTGCCGTGTCCGCCAAACCTTTACGGGCACCGTGGGTGGAGATGAAATATTCCAAAACCGTCAAACCTTCACGGAAGGAAGCTGTAATAGGATTTTCAATGATCTCGCCGGAAGGCTTGGCCATCAGCCCGCGCATACCGGAAAGCTGGCGGATCTGTAATTTGGAACCGCGGGCGCCGGAATCAGCCATGATGTAGACCGGATTGAATTGGTCCATTTTCTTAAAGACCAGGTCTGACAAGATTTCCGTCGTATGGGTCCAGATATCAATGACTTTATTGTAGCGCTCACGGCCGGTGATGATACCTTTTCTATATTGGTCATCAACCTTGGCAACTTCACCCTTGGCGTTAGCGATGATCTTTGGCTTGTCCTCAGGGATGGTCAAATCCGACATGGCAATGGAAATACCTGCTTCTGTCGCCCGGATAAAACCTAATGTCTTCACATCATCCAGCAGTTTAATGGTGCGATGATGGCCGAAACGCTTATAATTATCCGCGATCACCATGCCAATGCGCTTTTTGTCGAGCAGCTCATTGACAAAACCGTAATCCTGCGGCAAAACTTCATTAAAGAAGACACGGCCCACGGTCGTCTCAATGATCTTGGACGTATTACCCGTCGCTGTCTTTTCTTTCTTAGGAGCTTCCTTACCGGTGGACTGGATGACCATGGACGGCTTTTCCTGTCCCCAGACATCGGTCAACAAACGTAATTTGATGCGCGCGTGCAATTGCACAAAGCCATCGGTATACGCCACCTTGACCTCATCAATGGAACCGAACAAATGGCCTTCGCCGGTGGCACCGGGACGCTCCTTGGTCAGGTAATAAAGGCCAAGAACGATGTCCTGGGTGGGCGAAACAATGGGACGTCCATCCGCCGGAGAGAACAAATTGTTAACGGAAAGTAATTGCAAACGGCATTCGATCTGAGCTTCCAAGGAAAGCGGGATATGGACAGCCATCTGGTCCCCGTCGAAGTCAGCGTTAAAAGCGGTACAAACGAGCGGATGTAGTTTGATGGCCTTGCCTTCGATCAATACCGGCTGAAAAGCCTGGATGGACAAACGGTGTAATGTCGGAGCGCGGTTTAACATGACCGGATGGTCCTGGATAACTTCGTCCAAAATATCCCAGACCTCGATCTTGGCGCGTTCCACCATGCGCTTGGCACCCTTGATGGTATGCACAAAACCTTTTTCACGCAGTTTGCGGATGATAAACGGCTCGAAGAGTTCCAACGCCATTTTCTTAGGCAGACCGCACTGATGTAATTTTAACTCAGGGCCAACGACGATGACAGAACGGCCGGAATAATCAACGCGTTTACCCAAAAGATTCATACGGAAACGTCCCTGCTTGCCCTTGAGCATATCGGACAAGGACTTGAGCGGACGGTTGCCGGAACCGAGCACTGGGCGGCCATGACGACCATTATCTAAGAGAGCGTCAACTGCTTCCTGCAGCATGCGCTTCTCGTTGCGGATGATGATCTCCGGCGCGTTGAGGTCAATTAATTTTTTAAGACGGTTATTACGGTTAATAACACGGCGATACAGATCGTTAAGATCAGAGGTCGCGAAACGCCCGCCTTCGAGCGGGACCAACGGACGCAGATCCGGAGGGATCACCGGCAGGACATCTAAAACCATCCATTCAGCGCTATTCCCCGAGGCCCTGAAATCTTCGGCGATCTTGAGGGTCTTGGCTAATTTCTTAAAATTAGTCCCGTTAGGATTGGCGTCGCTTAAATCCTTGCGCAATTTCTTGCACAAGGCAGCCATGTCGAGCTCTTTGAGCATTTCACGGACAGCATCAGCACCGATGCGGGCCTTGAAAGCACCACCGTACTTGACCACGGCTTCCTGGTATTCGTCCTCGGAGAAGAATTGCTTCTTTTTGAGCGGCGTTGTACCGGGATCGATGACCACGTACTCTTCATAATAAATTAATTTTTCAAGGTCGCGTAAGCCCACCTGCATCAGGGCTGCCAGGCGAGACGGGACCGCTTTGTAAAACCAGATATGCGTCACCGGGCAAGCGAGGTCAATATGACCCATGCGCTCACGACGGACAGACGAGCGGGTCACTAAAACGCCGCAACGGTCGCAAGTGATGCCTTTGAATTTGATGCCTTTATATTTTCCGCAATTACATTCCCAGTCGCGCATGGGCCCGAAGATCTTCTCGCAAAAAAGCCCGTCCTTCTCGGGTTTCAGGGTGCGGTAATTAAGCGTTTCCGCTTTCTTGACCGGCCCCTTGGACCAGGACATGATCACTTCAGGTGACGCGATGCGGATCGTGATACGATCTTGTTTTGTGATATCGATTTTGCTCATTTGGTCTCACCTTCTTCTTTTGGTTCAGACCCTTCGCTGCCCACCGCTTTTTCCATGCGGATATCCAGGCAAAGGCCTTGCAACTCTTTAACCAAAACGTTGAAAGATTCAGGGATGCCGGGCGAGAGCGCCTGTTCACCCTTGACGATCGCTTCATAGATGCGTGAGCGGCCGGTAACGTCGTCGGACTTGACCGTCAGCATTTCTTGTAATGTAAAAGCAGCGCCATACGCTTCCAGGGCCCAGACTTCCATTTCCCCGAAACGCTGTCCGCCGAAATGCGCCTTACCACCGAGCGGCTGCTGGGTAACTAATGAATACGGCCCAATGGAACGGGCGTGGATCTTCTCATCGACCAAGTGATTAAGCTTAAGCATGTAAATATAACCCACCGTGACCTTTTGTTCAAAAGGAAGGCCTGTATGCCCGTCGCAAACAACGGCTTTGCCGTCTTCAGGTAATCCTGCTTCTTTAAGCAGGTCACGGATCTCCTGCTCGGTGGCGCCATTGAAGACCGGGGTCTCGCAATGGAAGCCCAATAATTTCGCGGCCCAGCCCAAATGGGTCTCTAACAGCTGGCCCACGTTCATACGGGAAGGCACGCCTAAAGGATTAAGGACAACGTCGACACTGCGGCCGTCTTCCAAAAAGGGCATGTCCTCTTCCGGCATGATGCGTGAAACAATACCTTTATTACCGTGACGGCCGGCCATCTTATCGCCGACCTGCAATTTGCGTTTGGTGGCCACATAAACAACCACGCGCTTGAGGACACCGGCCGGCAGCTCATCGCCGCGGCGGATACGGTCGGTTTCCTGAAGCTCCTCGTCGGTCAATTCCGCGATCTTGTCCATATAAAAAGACATGATCTCACGGCCTTCAGTACCTTCTTCAATATCATCCAGTGTCAATTTACCGACACGCTTTTTATCGATCCCCAGGGATTTAGCCACCTTCTCATCTTTTTCATGGATGATGATGTCAATTTCCTGTTTATAGTATTCCTTGATCTTATTGATGGCCACGGCTTCTTTGACCTTGTCCTGTTTGGATTTGCGGCCGCGCTCATTGCGCTGGAACACTTCCACATTGACCACAAAGCCCTCAATACCAGGTGACAAAGTTAAAGACGTATCACGCACATCAGCGGCTTTTTCACCGAAGATGGCGCGCAGTAAGCGTTCTTCAGGAGATAATTCTTTTTCGCTTTTGGGCGTGACCTTACCGACGAGAATATCAGTGGCCTTGACCTCTGCCCCGACACGCACAATACCCTCTTCTGTCAAATCCTTAAGGGCTTCTTCAGCGACATTGGGGATGTCCCGCGTGATCTCTTCGTTGCCTAAGCGGGTCTCGCGGCATTCGCATTCAAAACGCTCAACGTGAATTGAGGTGAACACGTCTTCGCGCACGATGCGCTCATTGATCAAAATAGCGTCTTCGAAATTATAACCGCGCCAAGGCATGAAAGCCACCAAGGCATTACGGCCTAAAGCCAAACGGCCATTTTGCGTGCCGATGCCATCCGCGATCGTCTGACCGGCTTGCACCTTCTGGCCGAGTTTAACGAGCGGACGCTGATGGACACAGGTATTGGCGTTTGAACGTTGAAAATTCTTTAAAGAATACACTGTCTTACCGACGGTAATTTCACGGCCGTCAACCTTGGTGACAGTGCCGTCCTCCTTGGCGATCACCACAACACCGGAATCACGGGCCACTTTTTCTTCCATACCGGTACCGACCAACGGGACTTCCGGTATCATCAAGGGCACTGACTGGCGCTGCATGTTAGATCCCATTAAAGCACGGTTAGCGTCGTCGTGTTCCAAAAACGGGATCAGGGCAGCTGCCACGGAAACCAATTGCTTGGGCGAAACGTCCATGTATTCAATTTTATCCGGCTTGACCCTGGGAAAGTCCCCCTTATAACGGCAGGACACCAGGCTTTCGGTAAATTTACCATCCGCGTTTACGGGTGAATTAGCTTGGGCAATGTATTTATTCTGGTCCACATCCGCTGTCAGGAATTCACTTTTTCTGGAAACTTTTCCGTCGGCAACCTTGCGGTAAGGCGTTTCGATAAAACCTAATTCATTGACGCGCGCACAGGTGGTTAATGATGCGATCAGACCGATGTTCGGGCCTTCAGGCGTTTCAATGGGACACACACGGCCGTAATGGGTCGGGTGCACGTCGCGCACTTCGAAACCGGCGCGCTCACGGCTTAAACCACCAGGTCCCAAAGCGGACATACGGCGCTTGTGGGTCATCTCGGAAAGCGGGTTGACCTGGTCCATGAACTGCGACAGCTGGCTGCGGGCAAAGAAATCCTGGATCTGGTTGGAAAATAAACGGGAATTGATCAGATGATGCACGGTCAAATTCTCAAAAGAACTCATGACGACCAGGCGCTCCTTGATGGAACGCTCCAAGCGCGCCAAACCGATGCGCACCTGGTTCTGGACCAACTCACCGACGGACTTGATACGGCGGTTGCCCAAGTGATCAATATCATCGCATTCACCGGTGCCTTCGCGCAGGGCAACCAGGTACTTGATCACGGAGACAACGGTCTCAATGTCCAAAACACGGTTGTCCATCGACACATTGGTATTCAACTTGCGGTTGACAATGTGACGGCCGACCTTGGAAAGGTCATAGCGCTTGGGATCAAAGAATAAACGGAAAAATAAGGTTTCAGCCACTTCCACGGTCGCAGGCTCAGTCGGACGCATCTTGCGATAAAAATCCAGGAGAGCTTCTTCCTTGGTCGTGGTATGGTCTTTTTCAAGGGTATTTTTTAGCTTCTCATAACGGTCACCTAACATCTTCTGCATATCATCAGAGGATGAAAGACCCATGATGCGCAAAATTTGGGACGCCGGGAAATTGCGGCGGCGATCGACGTAGGCGATCAAAACATCATTGAGGTCATATTTGATCTCGAACCAGGCGCCGCGGGACGGGATGACACGGCCGTAATAGATGCTTTTACCCGTCGGATGGGTTTCCTCTTCAAAGGAAACGCCCGGCGGACGCTGGATCTGGGAAACGACGACACGCTCATCACCGTTGATGATGAATGTTCCGGTGTCGGTCATCAGCGGGAAATCACCGAAATAGACTTCCTGCTCTTTGATGTCCACCGGTGTTATCAGGCGTAACTTGACTTTTAAAGGAGCGGCATACGTCATCCCCCGGCGCTGACACTCGTAGCGGGAATATTTTTCTTTGCCGATATTATAACCGATATATTCCAGGCGGATCTGCGCGTCATAGCTTTCCAGAGGGAAAACTTCGCGGAAGACCTCCTCTAAACCCTGGTCCTTGCGCTTATCTGTCGACACGTTCCTTTGCAGGAACTCCTCATAAGAAAGGGTTTGAATATCGAGCAAACTGGGCAGCTCGAAATTATCCTGGAACTTACTAAAATCTTTGATTTTTAGCTTTTCCATAATGTCCTTTAATTTACAAAAATAAAAGAAAGACGAGGCAATCCCTCTATTGAAAGATTACCACGCCTGAAACTTGAGGCTTGATCGTGCGCTTACTTAAGTTCAACTTTTCCCCCGGCAGCTTCAATCTTCTTCTTGAGATCTTCAGCTTCTGCCTTGGGAACAGATTCCTTGATGGTCTTAGGAGCTGATTCAACCAGTGTTTTGGCTTCAGCAAGACCTAAGTTGGTTACAGCACGCACTTCCTTGATGACACCGATCTTTTTGGCAGGATCAACTTCCTTTAAAATGACGTCAAAGGATGTTTTCTCCTCGGCAGGCGCGGCAGCGGCAGCACCGCCACCAGCAGCGGCAACAGCCACAGGAGCTGCGGCTGAAATGCCAAGACGGCTTTCCATGGCCTTAACCAATTCGGCTAATTCCAGGACAGTCAAGCCAGTGACTTCTTTGTAAATGCCCTCTAATTTGGGGGCTAATTCCTTGACGGCTGTGTCAGACATCTTACTATCCTCCTTGATTAGAACCTTCACTTTTTTGTTTTAATATGGACATCAGATCACGAGTTTTAGCATTTAACGCCCCGGCAAAACGGGTCAATGGCGCATTCATGGTGCCCATCAGTTTTGCCAAAAGCACTTCGCGCGACGGTAAATCGGAAAGCGTCTTGACCTCGGCTTCCGTCAGGAAGGCGCCATCAAGAACACCGCCGCGAACAACGAAACCTTCGTAAGCTTTGGCAAAATTAACCAAAACCTTGGAAACTTCAGACGCATCCGCATTGCTCAGGATCAACGCCATCTGGCCTTCAATGGTGCCGGCCAAACTTTCCTGCTTGGCTTCTTTTAGGGCGATGCGCGCCACTGAGGTTTTAGAAACTAAAACCTCAGCTTTTTTGCGCTTCAAATCTTTGCGCAATATGTTCATTTTAGCGGAAGAAATACCGCGATAAGAAACCACAAAGGTGCTGGATTTCTTGGCAACGCCTTCCTTGACGGAAGAGGCCATGCGTTGACGGTACAATGCTCCAACCTTAGTTATAGTCGTCATAGCGCCACCTTTACGCCCGGTCCCATAGACGTTGCCAGGGCCAGACTTTTAATTAAATTACCTTTGACTGCCGAAGGTTTGGCATGGTTGACAGCTTCAATGACAAACTGGGCATTTTCCACCAGCTTGTTTTCAGCGAAAGAACGCTTGCCGATCCCTAAATGGATACCGCCCTGCTTGTCAGACTTGAATTCAACACGACCGGCCTTGACTTCCTTAATAGCACGTTCCACATCAGCGGTGACAGTACCAGCCTTGGGTGTCGGCATAAGACCGCGGGGGCCAAGCACCTTACCCAGCTTGCTTAGGTCGCGCATCATGTCAGGGCTTGCCACTACCACGTCAAAATCCATGAATCCGGCCATGACTTTTTCAATAAGATCATTGTCACCGACAAGGTCCGCGCCCGCGGCCTGGGCCTTTGCTGCGGCATCACCTTTACAGAAAGCAGCGACGCGCACTTTCTTACCGATGCCGTGCGGAAGGACAACGGTGCCGCGAACACCTTGATCTGAAGCTTTTAAATCCAGATTAAGGTTAAAATGCAGTTCAACGGTCTCATCAAATTTTACTTTGGGAGCTTTACTCAGGCGGTTGACAGCTTCCTGTAATGACAAAGGATTTTCGACGCTACCTATGGCCTTATGGGCTTCTTTCATTCTTTTGCTAAGTCTCATAACTTTATCCTTTAACCTCTATACCCATGGAACGGGCGGTACCGGAGACAGTGGCGATCGCCTCGCTCATGTCAATGGTATTTAGATCATCCATTTTCATTTTGGCGATCTCCTCGACCTGCTTGATCGTCAAAGAACCGATCACTTCCTTACCGGCGGTGCCGGAGGCTTTCGCTAATTTAGCGCTCTTTTTGATCAACGCTGACGTCGGGGGTGTTTTGATGATAAAATCAAATGATTTGTCCTTGTAAACCGTAATGACAACCGGCAAAGGAAGAGGGTCCTTGCCCTTGGTCTTGTCATTGAAAGACTTGCAGAACATCATGATGTTAACGCCGTGCTGGCCTAACGCCGGACCGACCGGAGGCGCCGGGTTTGCCTGGCCCGCTGGAACATATAATTTAATTTGTGCGACAGCCTCTTTTGCCATATACCTATCCTATATTTTCTCTACTTGCCAATACTCAAGTTCGACAAGGGTTGAACGTCCAAAAATTGACACGCTTACCTTTAATTTGCCGCGGTCCGGATAAACTTCCATCACCGAACCGTTAAAATTCGCGAACGGGCCCTGCCCGATGCGGATCGCTTCACCCACCTCGAAAACGATCTTCGGAGAGGGTTTGGACTCAGTTTCCTGCGTACGCTTGAGGATATTGTCCACTTCAATATCCGTCAGGGGTTGAGGCTGTCTCCCCGGCCCGATAAAACCGGTGATCCCTGGTGTTGTCTTGACCAAATACCAGCTTTCCTTGGTCATGTCCATCTTGATCAAAAGGTAGCCCGGAAAGAATTTACGGGCGGTGATCCTCTTTTTCCCTCCGCGCACCTCAGAAACCTGTTCGGTGGGGACAACAACTTCCCCTACAAATTGCTTTAATTCTGTCGTGGCGATGCGGCTTTCAAGCCCTGCCCGTGCGCGCTCTTCTGCCCCTGTTTGAGTATGAACAACATACCATTTCATAAATTATTTAATAATTACCGCGACACCTTTAGAAAAAGCGAAGTCGATAACCCCCACGAATATGCCCAATAAAAAAGAACTTAAAATAACGATCAGCGTCGAATCCACCAGTTCCCCGCGGGTGGTCCAGGAGACCTTTTTCATCTCCGCTAAAACTTCGCCGATAAATTTTTGAACGTTACCGATCATCTTTATATCCAAATCAAAACAGGCCTGGCAGGAGTCGAACCTGCAACGCACGGTTTTGGAGACCGTCGCTCTACCAATTGGAGCTACAG
>Ga0206995_1005_pt1 | contig 33747 bp, 36 predicted proteins | sample Alteio_BWMinCont_5_FD_153480 | JGI IMG/M metagenome (GOLD analysis project Ga0206995, IMG submission 153480) | Enriched cells from forest soil in Barre Woods Harvard Forest LTER site, Petersham, Massachusetts, United States -... | ecosystem: Environmental > Terrestrial > Soil > Temperate forest >... | reverse complement strand
AGTGCCGCGGGTATAATAAAACACATAGATGCGCAAGGACAGATGCTTGATAAAGGCTCCCGGACTGTTAATTATCGCCCTCGTTATATGCCGGGACATTTATTGGCGCTCAATACGCTCTGTAAAGGTGAATATGGGAACGAAGTCATGTTCAGCGCGCCAGGGACTGTTTTTGCTTTTAAGAGAGAGGATTTAGTTAAGGCAGGGGGATATCAGGAGGCTATGGAATCCAGCCATTTGTATGGGATAGTCCCTTTTGGTACGACTGGTTTTGATGAAGCAGCTATTCTTTATTGGAGACGTCATAAGGACCAAACAAACAAATTTACAGCGCTGACAGGTTGGCAGGGGTTGCGGGAAACTGTTGAATTGATCAAAGATTGGCAGATCGAAGAACGCTGGCAGGTTTTTGGAAAAGACACCGCCCGATATGTGGTGCGAAGGATATTGGAAAATATCTATGGGGCGGTGAGCTATTGGTTTGTGGTCAGTTTATATTTTTTCCGTTTCAAGGCTGCCCTGAAATTATTGAAGGATGCGGGGACCAGTTTTTGTTTTTGGCGTCAAGTACCGGTGCTTCTTTGGACTGAAAGAAGACAATTTTGGTATTATTTAAAATCGCAACTCAAATAGGAGGGATCAAATGGCAATTTTTTTTATCGCGGAGATCGGGATCAATCACAACGGCCAGATGGATATCGCCAAGCAATTGATCGACGTGGCCAAAGAAGCCGGCTGTGACGCGGTCAAGTTCCAGAAGAGGACCATTGACGTGGTTTATTCCAAGGAACTCCTTGATTCTCCCCGCGAAAGCCCTTGGGGCACGACCCAGCGGCAGCAAAAAGAAGGGCTGGAATTCGGCCAAAAGGAATATGAGGAAATAGACCGGTATTGCCGCCAGATCGGGATAGAATGGCTGGCCTCCGCCTGGGACATTCCCAGCCAGAAGTTCTTGCGTCAATTTAAACTGAAATATAACAAGGTGGCTTCAGCCATGATCGTTGACAAGGCCTTGCTTAAGGAGATCGCTTCCGAAGGCCGGCACACGTTTATTTCCACGGGCATGACTGAACCTGAACATATCGACGAGGCGGTTGCCATTTTCAAGGAAGCCAAATGCCCGTATGAACTGATGCATTGTGTTTCCGTGTACCCCATGGAAGATGAGGACGCGAATTTGAATTGTATCAAAACGTTAAAGGACAGGTATAAATGCGATGTCGGTTACAGCGGGCATGAAGTGGGCATTGCTGTTTCCTATGCCGCGGCAGCACTCGGGATCACTTCATTGGAGAGGCACATCACACTCTCCCGGGCCATGTATGGTTCTGACCAGGCCGCTTCTTTGGAACCCTCCGGCTTACGGATGCTGGTGGGAGCGGTCCGTAAGATCGAAAAAGCCATGGGTAACGGTGTCCTTGGTTTTCATGAAAAAGAAGTGTCCATCAGCCAGAAACTGCGGGCCCATATCGGCGGGGAACATAAAAAAGTGATCGGAAAGGGTTGAGGCATGGCCGTCCTAAAGAACAAGGTCTGTCTGGTGACTGGTGCAGCGGGATTGCTGGGTTCAGGCTTTGCCGAGGCCTTGCTTGAAGCCGGGGCGAGGGTAGGTCTTTTGGACATCAATGACAAGGCTTTAAAGTCCCAGGAAAAACGTTTAAAGAAAAAATACCAGGGCCGTTGTTTGGCCGTACAGGTGGACATCACCAATGAAGAAAATATTCGCAAGGCGCACCAAATGATCCTGCGGCATTTTGGAAGGATCGATGTCCTTATTAATAACGCGGCCAATGATCCCAAGGTCAAGAAGGGCGTCAACAGTCATTTTTCAAGATTTGAACATTTTCCGCTTGAACAGTGGGAAGCAGATTGTGCTGTGGGATTAAGGGGTTCTTTTTTATGCTGCAAAATTTTTGGCGCTCAAATGGCCCAACAAAGATCAGGCGTTATCGTGAATATAGCCTCAGACCTTTCCGTCATTGCGCCTGATCAAAGGATCTACGCACAAGCTGGTTTGAAAGAGAGCGATCAGCCGGTCAAGCCAGTCACTTACTCCGTGATCAAGACCGGCTTGTTGGGATTGACACGTTATCTGGCAACGTATTGGGCCCATCGGAATGTCAGGGTCAATGCTTTGTCTCCGGGGGGGATTTATACGGGCCAGCCGCAGGCCTTTGTCAAGCGTTTGACTGACCTGGTCCCGATGGGGCGCATGGCCGAGATTTCCGAATACAGGAAGGCCATGATCTTTTTATGTTCTGATGCTTCAAAATACATGACCGGCCAGAATTTGATCATGGATGGCGGCAGGAGTGTTTGGTGAGATATTGTTTTGACATTGATGGGACGATCTGTACGAACACGGAAGGTGAGTACCATTTGGCCCAGCCGTTTTTAAAACGTATAAAAGAGGTCAATGCATTGTACCAACAAGGCCATACGATCTTATTTTTTACGGCCCGGGGATCCACGACCGGCATCGACTGGAAAGAGACCACCCAAAAGCAATTGCAACAATGGGGGGCCCTTTACCATGAATTGCATTTCGGCAAGCCGATGTACGATATCCATATTGACGACAAATCCAAAAACGCGGACGAATTTTTTAAGGGGGGGAGCAATGCTTAACGGGAAATCTATCCTGGTCACCGGCGGCACAGGTTCTTTCGGGCATAAGTTCACGGAAATGGTGTTCAAATCCTATAAGCCCCAGCGGCTGATCATTTTCAGCCGTGACGAATACAAACAGCATGAAATGTCCAAGCTCTTCTCTGAAAAAGAATACCCGGCGATACGTTATTTTATCGGTGATGTCCGTGACAAGGGCCGCCTGCATCGGGCTTTTGAAGGTGTTGATTATGTGGTGCACGCCGCGGCCCTCAAACAGGTTCCCGCGCTGGAATATAACCCGACGGAAGCGGTCCGTACGAATGTTGACGGAGCGAACAATGTCGTTGACGCGGCCATTGACGTGGGGATCAAGAAATTGATCGCGTTGTCAACGGACAAGGCAGTCAGTCCGGCCAATCTTTATGGCGCCACTAAGCTGGTGGCTGAAAAACTTTTTATCGCGGCCAATGCTTACGGCGGTGGGCGGACAAAATTTTCCGCCGTGCGTTACGGCAACGTGGTCGGTTCCCGGGGAAGCGTTGTGCCTTTTTTCATGGAATTAAAGCACAAGGGCCTCAAGGAATTTCCCATCACCGATGAACGCATGACGCGTTTCTGGATAACCCTGGACCAGGGCGTTGAGCTGGTGCTTAAGGCATTGGCTGATGGGGTGGGCGGGGAGATCTTTATCCCCAAGATCCCTTCCATGCGCGTGACTGACCTGGCCCGCGCCATAGAGCCGAACTGCACTTTTAAGCATGTCGGGATCCGGCCGGGTGAAAAGATCCACGAGACCCTGGTCTCTGAAGATGAGGCGCGCAAGTCAGTCGAATTCCCCAAGCATTATATCGTCCTTCCCCAATTCGCCAGTGTCGGGAATTTCGCGGGGAATAAATATAAAGATGTGCCGGGACTGCCGGATGGTTTTGTGTACCGCAGTGATCTTAACAAGGAGCAGCTGACCATAGAACAATTGCGTGCCATGATCAAAGCTCCGGGTGCGCAGGACATTAAGTATGGTTAAAAAGTCAGGGACATTGCCCTATGGCAGGCAGAGCATTGATGACAGCGACGTAGCGGCGGTGACGCGGGCATTAAGAAGCCCTTTTTTAACGCAGGGACCTTTAGTTGCAGAATTTGAGCGCGCCTTATGCACATATACGGGTGCTAAATACGCCGTGGCAGTGGCCAACGGCACGGCAGCACTCCATCTGGCGGTGGCGGCGTTGGGACTTAAAAAAGGCAGCAGCGGCATCACATCGCCCATCACCTTTGTGGCATCGGCCAATGCCTTGGTTTATAACGGGATCAAACCTGTTTTCGCGGACATTGATCCAGTCACGGCCAATATGTCTTTAGCAGCGTTGGCCCGCGCGGTCGGCAAGGACACACGGGTCATCATTCCTGTGCATTTTGCGGGACGTTCGGCGGCCATGAAAGAAATAGCTGCCATCGCCGCAAGCAAAAAGTCCTTTGTCATCGAAGATGCCGCGCACGCCATCGGCAGCCGTTATCCTGACGGCGGGCGTGTCGGCAATTGCGCTTATGCTGACATGACCACCTTTTCTTTCCATCCTGTCAAGATGATCACCACCGGTGAGGGTGGAGCGGTGATGACCAATGATAAGGGGCTTTACGACCGGTTGTGTTCACTGCGTTCACATGGTATTGTACGCGGTCCTGCGTTAATGAAAAATGTTCCGGGCCCATGGTATTACGAAATGCAGGAACTTGGGTTTAATTACCGTTTGACGGACATCCAGGCGGCCTTGGGGCTTAGCCAATTAAAAAAAATAGGCCGCTTTCTTCTTCGCCGCAGGGCGATCGTTGCCAGGTACAATAAAGCTTTTAAGGGGCTTTCCTGGCTGCGGCCCCTGGCAGGTGATGGTCCTTCATGCGCGCATCATTTGTATGTTGTCCGGATAGACTTTAAGAAATTGCGGATGTCCCGTCGGGTGTTCATGGAAAGCTTGGCTGCCTTAGGCGTCGGGTCACAGGTGCATTATATACCGGTTTACCGCCAGCCTTTTTATTCCCGGAATTTTAAGGTCGCGGGAAGAGCATTTCCCCAGGCGGAAAAATATTATGAGCAGTGCCTTTCCCTGCCTCTTTTTCCGGCGATGAAAGATAAGGATGTTGAGAAAGTGATCGCCGCTGTTTTAGGGTGACCCAAGGATATTTAATGGAAAATAGTAAATCACAGCTGATGCAAAAAAAAGCCAGGCAATTCATTCCGGGCATGGCACAGCTTTTGTCCAAGCGTCCGGACATGTTCTCGTTGGGGGTATGGCCGTCGTATTACAGCAAAGCCCAAGGTGTAAAAGTTTGGGATTTGGACGGCAATGTTTATATTGATATGAGTATCGGCGGTATCGGGGCCAATGTGCTTGGCTACGCTGATGCTGATGTGGATGCGGCGGTGATGCAGGCTGTTCGCAATGGCTCGAGCTGTTCATTGAACTCTCCCTTTGAGGTGGAGTTGGCAGAAGAATTATGCCGTTTGCATCCTTGGGGACAGATGGCGCGTTTTGCGCGCGGCGGAGGTGAGTCCATGGCCATCGCGGTGCGCATCGCGCGGGCGCATACCGATCGCGATCTCGTGGTGGTCTGCGGCTATCACGGCTGGCATGACTGGTATTTAGCCGCGAATGTCGGCACTGAGAATGCTTTGGGTGAGCATCTTATCCCCGGCTTAAGCCCGGCGGGTGTGCCGCAGGCACTTAAAGGGACGACCCTGGTTTTTAGTTATAATGACCTTGCTGGTTTGCAAAAAATAGCAGCAGCAAATAAAACCAAGATCGCGGCCATTGTCATGGAGCCGGTACGCAATGCCCAGCCTGTCGCGGGATTTTTGCAGGGCGTGCGTAAACTGGCGGATGAGGCAGGTGCTGTGCTCATTTTCGATGAGATATCATCGGCCTTTCGCATGAATTGCGGTGGGGCGCATCTTCTTTACGGGGTTGACCCTGACATCGCGGTCTTTTCCAAGTCGTTAGGCAATGGCTATCCTATTGCCGCTATTATCGGCCGTTCTGCTGTCATGGAGTCAGCGCAAAAAACTTTTATCAGCAGTACCATGTGGACGGAGAGCATCGGCCCGGCGGCAGCGCTGGCCATGATCAAAAAATTTCAAGCGGTCAGGGCCCACGAGCACCTGATGGCGATCGGAAAATTGGTTCAGGAAGGCTGGCAGCAAGCAGGCCAGCGCCATGGCCTGGCGGTCAAGGTTTCAGGGATATATCCGCTAAGCCATTTTGTTTTTGATGACCCTGATCATTTGGTCATGAAAGCCTTTTTCGTGCAGGAAATGCTGGCAGAAGGGTTTTTAGCGTCGAATCTTTTTTATTCCATGTTTGCGCATAGCAGGGAAAACGTCAGCGCTTATTTAGCCGCGGTGGATGATGTATTCGGGCGCATCAAGCTGTCCAAAGACAACGGCAGCTTGAGGGGCTCGCTTAAAGGCGAGCCATCCGCGTCGGGATTTAAACGGATCGCATAAATGACGGACAGGATAGTTCTGGGCACTGCGGGGCTTGGGATGCCTTACGGCATCAGCAATAAGACCGGTAAACCGGACCTTAACAGTGCCTGTGACATAGTTAAAACAGCTTTTGATCAAGGCATTACGCGCTTTGATACGGCCCAGGCGTACGGGGACAGTGAAGAAGTGTTGGGGTCGGTCTTTGATAAGCTGAAGATAGGCAGTGATTCCAAGGTTTATAGCAAATTGCATCCTCAGCTTGATTGTTGTGATCCGGAAGCTGTCCAAAGATCGGTTGAAAGTTCTTTGCGCAAGCTTGGGTTAAAACAGCTGGAAGGTTTGTTATTGCATCATGAAGACCAGCTTTCTTTTTGGGACAAAGGTTTGGGGGACGCCCTGAAGGGACTGGTCACTCAAGGTAAAATAAAGTCAATAGGGGTTTCATTTTATACGCCTCAAAAAGCTTTAGCAGCATTGGATATCGAGGCCATTGATATGGTCCAGGTGCCGGCGAATATTTTGGACCGGCGGTTTGAAGACGCCGGGGTTTTTAAAAAGGCCCAAGAACGCAATAAAAAGATATTTGTGCGCAGTATTTTTCTTCAGGGCCTTTTACTGATGCCGCTTGATCAGCTCCCGGCATCGATGAAGTATGCGCAGCCCTTTTTGCGGCAGATAGAAGAGATGGCCTCTGCCATGAACTTGACCCGTCAAGAGCTGGTGCTGGGCTACGCGGCCCGGCAGTGGCCAGGTTCTTTTGTCCTGTTCGGTGCGGAGAATAGCAGGCAGGTTTTAGATAATGTGAAGGGTTTTTCTTCAAAAACGGTTTTTAAGTTCGATGACAATATTTTTAAGAGCGTACCGGAAAATATTTTAAATCCAATGCTTTGGCCTAAATCAGGAGATTGACATGAACCATGTCTGGTTAGACTCAGAGGGAGATAACTGGTATGAACGCAATAAGCACCATCTGGGAAAAGCCCAGGCCCAGGATTTCCCGTTGCTGATGATGGATTTGTATGGTCTCAAGCCAAAAAGCGTTTTGGAAATAGGGGCCAGCAATGGCTGGAGGCTGGGGGCGATCCATCAAAAATACGGTGCAGACACCACCGCTGTTGAGCCGTCCAAAAAAGCGGTTGAAGACGGCCGCAAGAAGTTCCCATCGGTAAAATTTATCCATAGCACCTTGGAAGATTGTCCTTTGTCCGGGACTTTTGACCTGATCATTGTCAATTTTGTATTGCACTGGATCGAGCGTGACGCGCTTTACCAGTGTATCGGGAAGATCGACCGGCTGGTCAAAGACCAAGGGAATTTGATCATCGGGGATTTTGGTCCGGACTGTTTTTTAAAACGTAAATACCATCATTTAAAAGACGCGAATATGCACACTTGGAAAATGGCGTATGAACAGCTGTTCCTTCAATCCGGAGGGTATATGGAATTGGCCAAACTGCGGTATAATGATGATACCCATACCATGGGGCCGGATGTTAACGCAGATAATGGGTGTACCGTGGTCTTGTTGAAAAAACAGCAAATGTATTTGGACCATTAATGTGATGAACAAAGGTGCTGTTATTATCCAAGCCCGTATGGGTGCCTCCCGCTTACCTGGTAAAGTGCTGATGCCTTTAGCGGGAAGGCCTGTGCTGGAACACGTGATACGCCGTTGTCAACATGCCCGATTGGTGGACAGGGTCATTGTGGCAACGACGGTGGATCCCCAAGACTTGGCGGTGGCGGACCTTGCGGCTAGTTTAGGGGTTGAAGTTTTTCGAGGCCCAGTGAATGATGTCCTGGACCGGTATTATCAGACGGCAATGGCCTACGGCCTTAAGCATATTGTCCGCATTACCGGGGATTGTCCAATGATCGATCCGGATGTCATAGACCGTGTCGTTGAAAAATATTTTGGATCAGGTGTTGATTACACGTCGAATGCTTTAGAGGCAACATATCCTGACGGAGAAGATGTTGAAGTTTTTTCTTTTGACGCATTAAGCAGGGCCTGGCATGAAGCCAAGGCGCCCTCCGAGCGCGAGCATGTAACACCTTATATTTATAAAAGTGATATTTTTAAGAAAATCAATATTCGCCATGAAACGAATTGGGGGCATTGCCGATGGACATTGGATGGCCCTCAAGACTATCAGAAATTGTCCGCCATCTTTGATGCGCTTTACCAGAAAGATGCATTCTTTCATATGAAGGACGTCATGCAGTTTTTACAGGCCCATCCGGAAATCGATGGAATGAACGCGGGCACTGCGCGTAATGAGGGATATCAGAAGTCATTGGCCAATGACGGAAGGACGCTTTAGATGCCTAAGATCGGGCTGAAGATCTGGTCAACAAATTTGCAGTATGCTCCGATAGCCCAAGAGCTGTTTGCCAGGAAGATCTTTGATTACATAGAATTATTCGCGGTCCAGGGGTCATTGGATACCCTCGCTTGCTGGAAGCAGTTGGACATCCCTTACATCATTCATGCGCCGCACAGTTACGCGGGGCTTGATCCGTCTGTCGCTGCCGATAGGGGTGCCAATATGGAATTGGTCAGGCAGGTTGAAAGGTTTTTTGATGCTTTGTCGCCTGCCTATGTTATTTTTCATCCGGGCGTCAAAGGAGATCTGTCAGAGTCGATTGCCCAATTCAAGTCTTGGGCACAAAAGTTTCCGGGCATGTACGCAAAGGTTGTCATTGAAAATAAGCCATTGATCGGGCTTCACGGAGAGACTTGTTTAGGGGCTTCTCCTGAAGATGTGCAGGGGTTGCTTGAAAGTACGGGGCGCGGGTTCTGCCTGGATTTCGGGCATGCGATCTGCTATTCGGTGGCAGCGGGAAAAGATTGGAAAAAGGTATTGGCCGAATTCCTGAAACTCAAGCCGTCGATGTACCATTTATGTGACGGGTTTTTTTCGCCCAAAGACGCGCATGCGCATTTGGGCTCGGGAGAATTTGACTTGCCGTTCTTGGTCCAAATGATCGATGAGGGCAAGCCTGTCTCCCTGGAAACAAACAAAGACCGCCAGGATTCGTTGGATGATTTTGTGGTGGATGTGCAAAAGTTGAGGGCATATGCCGGAGTTTAAAATAAAAAATAGGGCCATCGGCACGGGGCAGCCTTGTTATGTGATCGCGGAGATGTCCGCGAACCATGGCGGGTCTTTTGAAAAAGCAATGGCCATGGTGAGGTCTGCCAAAGAAGCAGGGGCTGATGCCATTAAGCTCCAGACGTATACGCCGGACACCATGACCATTGATTGCAATAATGAATATTTTCATATAGACCATCCTCTTTGGAAGGACAAGACCTTGTATCAGTTGTACAAGCAAGCTCAAACCCCCTGGGAATGGCACAAGCCTTTAAAAGAAGATGCGGAAAGGATAGGCCTGCACTTTTTTTCAACGCCTTTTGATGAGACGGCGGTAGACTTCTTGGAAACATTGGATGTCCCCGCGTATAAAATTGCTTCATTTGAATTAGTGGATGATCCTTTGTTAAAAAAGGTCGCGCAGACGGGAAAGCCGGTGATCATGTCCACCGGCATGGCTTCCTTGCAGGAGATACGCCACGCGGTGGATGTATTACGCGGGCATGGGACCAAAAATTTGGCCCTTCTTCATTGTGTGAGCGCGTATCCGGCGAAACCGCAAGAGATGAACTTGGCACAGATCATGGACATGCGCAGGCAGTTTGATGTGGTGACAGGCCTCTCAGACCATACCACTGACAGCGTCTCATCCATTGCTGCGGTCGCCTTAGGTGCCAATATCATTGAAAAACATTTTAAATCTTCTGATACAGACCAAAGCCCTGACGCGGCGTTTTCTTTATCATCAGGGCAGTTGCATAGATTGGTCAATGATATCCGTTTGGCGGAGTCCTCCATAGGACAGGCCTCTTATGGCCCAGCAGCATCGGAGAAGGGCAGTTTAAAATTCCGTAGGTCATTATTTTTTGTTAAAGAAATGAGGCAAGGGGATGTTGTTACCGCGGAAAATATCCGTGTTATCAGGCCAGGCCATGGCCTGGCACCCAAAGAAATAGGAAAGGTGTTAGGTAAAAGGTTAAAGAAAGCGGTTGGCCGCGGAGAGCCGGTCACATGGGGCATCATTGATGAATAAATTGCCGGCGCAGATCACATTGCGCTCTGCCGTTTGGGAAGACGCGGAATTTCTTTTGTCATTGCGTAATGATCCTTTGGTCTGTTCCCAATCTATCCAGGCGCGCAGTGTCGGGCGCCAGGAGCATTTGGAGTGGTTTAAAGAGACATTGCAGCGCAATGACGTGAAGCTTTTTATCATCTTGGACAACGGTGTTCCCGTCGGCCAGGTGCGTTATGATCTAAAGCATGATGGTGCCTTGGTGAGCATGGCCATTAATGACGGCCATCGGGGCAAAGGCCTGGGTGCCCAGGCGCTTAAGCAAACAAGTCAAAAGATCTTTTTTTTGCCCGAAGTAAAAGTTTTAAAGGCCCTAATTAAAGAAGACAATAAAGCTTCTTTGCGCTGCTTTGAAAGTACCGGGTTTTGTCCGGTTGGCAGAGAGAAACATGGGGACGGTTATTTTACCCTCATGGAACTTCGTAAAGTTTTTTAAAGGAGAGGATATATGGAAAAAATAATGTCAGGCGGTGTGATCCGTAACCAGGCTGATGATTTGGAAGAGCGCTTGGCTGAAACTTTCGGGAAACGTTATAGGGAATACCGGGAATCCTGGACTAAAGCAGGGCCGGACCATCTGTTAACGGCCCCTTTGCATGTGGATCTGGAGTTGGTTGATTCCTGCAATGAGTCCTGCGTTTTTTGCCCGCGGAACACGGAGGAACATCCCGACCTTCCTTACACGATCAACACCAAAGCGAAGTTGTCCGATACTATATTGGAAAAATTCTTTAGGGAAGCCAAAGAAATGGCTTTGCCGTCCATCAACATATCGATCGGAGAACCGCTGTTGGACAACCGTTGTTTCCCTGTCATCAAGGAATTCCACGCGATAGGCGGGATGGATTCCCGCGTCATTACCAACGGCCTGTTATTGCATAAATATGTTGATGAGATCTTTGATTCCGGCCTGGTGCATCTTTTTACTTCGATCGATGCTTTCTCCAAAGAGACCTATCTGGCGTTGAGGGGAAACGGATTATACCAAAAGGTCGTGGATAATGTGCTTTTGATCTTAAAGGAGAAACAGCGGCGCAAGAGCCTCCTTCCTATCATGCGGGTTTCCTTCGTTGAGATGGATGGGAATAAACATGAAGAAAAAGATTTTTTAGCGTTTTGGCAAGAGAGGGTTGAAATTGTTGACATGCACCTGCGCAAACATTTCCAGGATTTTACCGGCGGGAAAAAACCAAAACAGTTCAATTGCAATGACCCTTTCCGCCGGCTGGCCATTTTTGCCAACAGGGACATCCTGCCTTGCTGCACTTTTTACGGGAAAATGCTTAAACTCGGGAACTTTGAAACAATGTCGCTGGCAGAGGCTTGGGCAGGGGACAAGATGATCAAGGTCCGGGACGACCTGCTGCATGACAGAAACCCGATGTGTTTGGCGTGTCAGGGCTGTTAGGCATGGGGAGCTAATAACGAATGCGGTCTTTAGGGAACATTAACAATTTTAAACGTCTGCCCGCGCCCATCCGGTTGGATAAATCGGAATATTTTTTGGTCAAAGAGGGTGAGCAATACTCTTTGCTGTCCAATATCTGCCCTCACATGGGGGGAGATGTGGCCCTGGCAGGGGACCATTTTGAGTGTCCCGCGCATGGATGGAAGTTTCATTTGAATGGCCAGGCCGTTAATATCAAGGGACAAGGGCTTAAAGGGATGCCGGTCGTCATTAAAGACAATGAATTATTCGTTGATATGGCTTTATTTCCCACAGCTAACTCGGATTTTGAAAGTCAGCAGAAAATGGACAGGGCCGTTGAGTTTATTTTGCATTCTCATGCTTGTGTGGAGATTCGTCATGAGGATTTTTCAATCCTTACAGACCCATGGCTTTTGGGTCCGGCATTCATGGGGGCTTGGCTGCAGTATCCGGGATTTCAAGGGAAAATAGAGGACCTTCACCCGTCAGCTATTTGGATATCCCATGAACATTCCGATCATTTGCATGAAAATACCTTGAAACACTTTGACCGTTCAACCCCGATCTTATTCCCTGCTTTCCCCAACCAAAGAATATCCAGAATTTTAAAAAAATCAGGGTTTACAGATCTTCGTCCATTGGCGTTTGGTCAAACGTACAAATTCAATGACGCTGTTTCCCTGACTGTTTATGAGCCGGAAAGCCTTTGGAATGATTCCATTGTTTTGATAAGCATCCATGATTTTCATGTCCTTAATATCAATGACGCGGGCGTTAATAATAAGATCGCTAAATTACTGCCGCCCATTGATGTCCTGATGAGCGGATTTTCTATCAATGCATCGGGTTATCCGCTGACCTGGCGGCATTTGACCCCTGAGCAAAAGGATGCTTTTTATGAGAGATCGAAAAGCGGCGTGAAATTAATGATGAAGAAGGCCGTCAAGCTTTACAGGGCCAAGGCCCTGCTGCCCTTTGCCTCACATTTCAGGTTATGGCACCCTCAGCACCGACAGTACGATAGGTCCGTGCATGAAAATAGTGTCATGGAAATTAAAGATGAGTTCCGGAAAGAAAAATTCCTGGTCATTGATCTGCTGCCAGGGGAATCCTGGAAGAGCCAAACAGGACGTTTTCACAGGAATTATTCCGTTTCCAAACGTCGGATGCTTTACCGGCCCGAGGTGGTCAGGGAATATATCGATGCTGTTTATAAACAAGAGATATTTGATCGGTTTTATCCGGTCGGCCGCACGGTCAATGAAAAACAGCTCCGCGATTATTTGTTAAAGTTTAATGACGTCCCTGAGATCATTTTTTGTGAAAACATTTGTGTCAGGATGACTGTTTTACAGGAGTATCAGGGAAAAGAAATGTTTTCTCTTGATTTTAAGATACAGGACGGCCGTTTGGACCTTATTGATGCCGGCTCCAAGGCCAATCTCCATATTATTATTCCCCGGCAAGTCTTGGGCCATTTGATACAGGATGATCTCTCATGGGACGAGGCCACCATCGGCTACTGGTGTGAATTCGACCGCGACCCGGATGTCTTTCATGCCGCCTTTTGGCGCCTTTTACAGGCCCCTTATTATAAAAAACAGATGCCCTCTTTACGCGCCGCGGGCCTTTTACCGATCAATAAGAACACCAGCATTGCCGACCTGATCGATAAGAATGACCATGTGGAACATGTTTTAAGGCGGTATGGGTTATATTGCGGCAGTTGTAACAAAGGGTATCAGGAAAACATCATTCAAGGGGCCAGGTTCCACGGTTTAAATGAAAAGTCCGTTGGCCATCTGATCCGGGAGCTTAATCACATTTTAGAGCAGGAGATCAAAAAATAAACATGGCCAGCATCAAATTCACTAATCCCAAGAAAAGCCAGGTCGTCATATTTGACACCACCGGCAGTGAGGCCCTTGGCAAAATGGTCCTGGAAGGCATTGACCATGTTGTCCTTCATTCCAGGCGCGAAGTGCTGTATATAACGCCCCGGATATTATTCGGTATTTTAAGCAATTTAAAGCATATCAAAGCGATGCGTTATGGGCAGACCGATCGCGACCCGGTAAAATCTTTAAAGAAATTATTGGGAAGCTTGTACCGTCTTTATTTACTGGCTTGTATCCAGTATATGCATCCTAAAGCCGTGATCACCTTTGTCGATAATAGTTATCCTTTCCAATTGATCAGCAGGATCTATAAGGACGCGCAATTCATCGCCATCCAAAACGGCTCACGGATCCGGGACTGCCTGAAAGATTCCCGGCCGCCGTTCCCCCAGCCGGGCAGTATTATATCCATGCCCTTGCTGGTCTGTTTCGGCATGAATGATGTGGAGCTGTTCAAAGAGCATGCCCATCAAATTGACACTTACTATCCCGGAGGTTCACTGAAGGCCAGGTATTATAAATCTTTTTTATCCAAACAAAATCTTGGGTCTGAATTTGACCTGTGTTTGATCTCAGAATGGGATGAAGAGACCCTTTCGGGAAAACAGATGCACAGTGTCAGGAAAGCCATGGTGACCTTGGATGATTTTCTCAGCCGTTATGTCAAGGAACAAAAGACCAGCCTTTGCGTTGCCCTGCGTTACGATAATAAAAAGGAAGAAGAATATTTTTTAAATAAATACGGTGACCGGATCACCCTGATCAAGGCCAACAGGGAACAGATGTCCTCTTATGGCGCGGTGGACCGCAGCGGGGTAACGGTCGCTTTTTTCTCGACCCTTGCCCGTGAGGCCTTTGGATGGGGGGCCAAGGTCTTGTCCTGTAATTTCTCAGGGGACGCCCAATTTGATTTTCCATGCCAGGGGTTTTGGTCCATGGATGAATGTGAATACGGATCGTTCAAAAAAAAGTTGGACCATATCAGGACCATGGGCCATGAGGAGTATCTCCGTCAGACAAAGGCCTGCGCGGAGTATATCATGAATAATAGGGCCAAGCCTTCGTACGAATTTGTCAGGGAACTGGTCTTAAAACAATTGGACGCTCATTGAGAGGGGCATGATGAATATCGTGGCTATTATTCCGGCGCGGGGCGGGTCCAAGGTGATCCCGCGCAAAAACCTTATTGATTTTTGCGGGAAACCCTTGTTAGTTTGGTCGATCCAACAAGCCAGGCAAAGCCGGTCCATTAGCAGTGTTTTTGTGTCATCGGACAGTGATGAGATCTTGAGTGTCGCCCAAAAGGCCGGGGCCAAGGCCATTCTTAGGCCCAAGGCGATCGCGGGGGACAAGGCCTCGTCGGAAGATGCCTTGCTGCATGCCTTGGATGAGATCGAAGCCGGTCAGCGCAAAAAAGTTGACCTGATGGTTTTTTTACAGGCGACATCGCCTTTAAGGACATCCGGGGACATTGATGGGGCCATTAAGGCGCTTATTTCCCAAAAAGCCGATTCATTGTTTTCCGCGGCTGTCTTGGGGGATTTTTGTTTGTGGAAAAAAAAGGGAAGTAAATTGGAAAGTCTGACCTTTGATTACCGCAACCGCGGCCGCCGCCAGGAGCGGGACCCGTTATTCCTGGAGAATGGTTCGATCTATGTTTTTAAACCATCAGTGTTAAGAAAGTCCCGTAACCGCCTGGGAGGCAAGATCGCGGCGTACGTGATGCCGTTTTGGCAGTCTTATGAGATAGATGAAATGCCGGATGTGGAATTGTGCGGCTATTTTATGAAGAAAAAAATATTAGGTGGTCCGAAAAGAAAATAAGGGGGCAAGAAGTCAATGACAAAGGAAAAAATAAAGCTGAATTTGGGTGCCAGCCCGATCTGGAGAAAAGAAGGCTGGGTGGCGCTTGACCATAAGCTGAAACGCTCGACGGACAATGCCATCGCGGGAGACGCGATGAACATGGACCTTCCTGATAACAGCTGTGCCATTGTTTTTTGCTCGCATGTGCTGGAACATATCCCGCATTGTAAACTTCCGATGGTCATTGCCGAGGTCAACCGTGTCTTGATGCCCGGAGGGATATTCCGGGTATTGACGCCCGACCTGGAAATTGCCTGCAAGGCTTATGTGGGCCGTGACAAAGATTTTTTTCGCAAAGCCAAAGAAGAAGATGAGTCCTTGCGCAATGACCTGGGATTAGGCGGGATGCTGATGAATTTCATTGTTTCTCCGGGGCAGGACACTATTTTGCTTGACCGGGGAATGAAGGAATTTATCGGGGGCTATGCCCATCTTTATTCTTATGATTATGAAATGCTCTCAACAATGTTAAAGAAGATCGGTTTTAGCTGTGTCCGCAGCCCTTTTAATGGGTCTTGCGTTAAGGAAATGCAGGAACCCTTGCATGTCTCCCATTTGCCCGGTGTGTGGCAGAATTTCAACCAAAAATTTTATGCCAGGAACAAATTGGTCCACCGGCTGGTCAATGGCAAGTATGAGATCAATTTTAACGTGACCGGTTTTGACCGTGACCCGTTGGTTTCGCTGATCATTGAGGCCAAAAAGAAGTCCTTTGTTACCAAGGAAGATGCCAATAAGCTGTTCAACGAGAGTGTCAAGAATTACAACCGGTATGCCCGGTCCCTGCTGCGTGATAAAGAAGTGGTCAGGAAGCTCAAGAAAATGAAGATCAAATATTAATTAAAACGGGAGAATACGATGTCAAGACTTGTCTATATGAACGGGCAGTTTGTCCCTGAAAAAGAAGCCAAGATATCCATTTTTGATTCCGCGTTGATGTTTGGGGACATGGTCTTTGAAATGACACGTTCTTTCAACAAGAAACAATATAAGCTGCGTGAACATTTGGAACGCCTGATGGCAGGGGTGAAGATCCTGCGCATCCCGTTAAAGATGACGATCGGCCAATTGGAAGAAGCTTGCCATGAAACAGTCCGCCGCAATGACCCGTTTTTTTCAGCGACGGATGAGCACCGGTTGATGATCAATGTCAGCCGCGGCCCCTTGGGCATCTACGCGCAAGTTTTTGACGGCAAATCGGAGCCAACGGTTGTCATTGCTGATTTTCCGCTGAAGTGGACTGTTGTTGGTATGGGCAAGCTCTTTGACACGGGGATCAACGCGGTGATCACATCCCAAAGGGCCATTCCTGCTTCTTTATTGGACCCTAAAATAAAGAATCGCAGCCGCATCCATTATCAAATGGCCAATATTGAGGCGTCGCAGTTTAAGGGGGACAATAATTGGGCGCTCTTGCTCGACCCGGATGGTTTTGTCGCCGAGGGGACAGGGGACAATTTTTTTATTGTGAAGGATTCACAGATCATCACGCCGGAGGGAAGGAACATCCTCCGGGGCATTACCAGGGACACTGTTTTTGAACTGGCGAAGAAATTAGGCCTTTCCTGTGTCGAGCGTAATATAGAACCCTATGATGTTTATACGGCGGATGAGGCTTTTATGACGGGAACGCCGTTTTGCATCCTTCCTGTCACCGGTTTAAATAGTGTTGCTATCGGGGACGGCCGTATGGGCCAAGTAACACAAAGCCTGCTTAGCACATGGAGCAAGGAAATAGGGGTCAATATCATTGAGCAGATAAAGGGTTTTAATAATGAGATCAAGGAAAGCGGCAGCGGCGCGACTCCCTATAAATTTAAATGATGACCATGGTTTCTGATCGCATAGGATTCATGCAGGGCAGGCTTTCGACCGTTGTGGACGGCAAGATACAGGCTTTTCCCTGGGAGCATTGGCAGGATGAGCTGCGCCTGGCCAATGAACAGGGATTGTCCTTGATGGAATGGACGCTGGACCACGATCGTCTTGAAGAAAACCCATTGATGACGCCGCAAGGGCAAAAGCAGATCAAGGGGTTGTGTGAACAATACGGAGTAAGGGTCCCGTCGTTGACAGGGGATTTTTTAATGCAAAGGCCTTTTTTTAAGTCCTGGGGCCAAGAGCGCGAAGCTTTGTTTGGTTTGTTCCTGAAGGTGGTGGATGCCTGCGGGGCCAATGGGATCGGGAAGATCATATTTCCTTTAGTAGATAATGGCCGGCTTGAAAACAATGAACAGCGGGAGATCTTGGCGGCGTATTTAAAAAAAGCCGGCACAACGCTCGCGAAGAACAATGTACAGATTTGTTTTGAAGTGGACATGCCTCCTCAAGAGGCAGGGGCTTTCATCAAGCCGTTACCCGAGGATTTATTCGCGATCAATTACGATATCGGCAATAGCGCGGCCTTGGGGTATGACTATCGTCAGGAATTAAAGGCATACGGGACACGCGTGATGAACGTCCATGTCAAAGACAGGCCTCTTGGCGGGACAACGGTCCCTTTAGGGCAGGGGAATGCGGACATCGGCGGTGTTATCCGTCTATTGGAAAAAGAGGGGTATAAAGGTAATTACATACTTCAAACCGCGCGCAGTCAGGAAGGCAGGCATGTTGAGGTGCTTTGCCGGTACAGGGACATGGTGTGGGATCATATGGAGACTTAAATGGATACTGGCCTGAAAAAAAATAAAGTTTTGGTCATCGGTTCTTCGCGCGGGATAGGTTTGGGGATCGCGGAGAGTTTTGTCCGGGAAGGGGCGGATGTCATTATCAGCGGCCGCACTACGGCTGACCTTGAGAGCGCGGCGGCGCAGTTGAAAAATTTTAATGCCGGCAGTGTTTTGTCTTATCAGGTAGATGTTCTCAAAGAAGGCGGTATTGACGCCTTGCATAAAATGGTCAGCCATCAGTTTAGCGCGTTGGACCATCTGGTCTGTAATGTCGGCAGCGGAAGGTCGGTGGCGGCAGGACAGGAAGACATGGCCGAAGTGCGCCGGATGATGGACATTAATTTTTTCCATGCGGCCCAGGCGATCCATTGTTTCCGTCCTTTGCTGCGCCGGGAACCCCCTTTTGGTCAGGGGATGGCGACGATCACCCTGATCGGGTCTATCTGCGGACGTCAGGTGCTGGGTTGTCCTGCCGCGTACGCGGCAGCCAAGGCAGCCCTTGTCCATTATGCCCGGAATTTGGCAGCACCCTTGGCCCATGATGGGATCAGGATCAATGTGGTGTCTCCGGGGAATATTATTTTTCCGGGTTCTGTATGGGAGCAAAAATTAAAGACTGCTGAAATGCAGGTCAAAGCCATGCTTGACCATGAAGTCCCTTTAAGGAAATTCGGTACGCCGGAAGATATCGGGTCAGCGGTCGTCTATTTAGCTTCTCGTCGCGCAGGATTCATAACGGGATCAGAGTTGGTTGTTGACGGCGGGCAAACATGATCAATATCAAATTCACCAATCCCCCTCAAAACCGGCTTGTTATATTTGATAACGCCGGCAGTGAAGTCCTTGAAAAAATGGTCTTGAGGGGCCTTGACCATGCTGTCCTTCATTCCAGGTACGAAATGTTTTATATAACGCCCCAGATAGTGTCCTGTACCTTGAAAAATCTGAAATATATGAAGGCAATGCGTCATGGCCAGACCAGCCGCCATTTAATAAAATTTTTAAGGCAATTATTGGGCAGCTTGTACCGTGTTTATTTATTGGCCTGCCTTCAGAATATGCGGCCCCTGGTCGTGATCACCTTGATCGATAACAGCTATCCTTTTCAATTGATCAGCCGGATCCATAAGGACGCGCAATTCATCGCCATTCAAAATGGCGCGCGCAACCGGGCAAGCATCACAGAGTATCTTCCGCCGGTGCCTCAGCCGGGCAGCATTATTTCCATGCCCATGCTGATCTGTTTTGGCCAATTTGATGCTGATCTATTCAGCGCGTGCGGACACACCATTGACAAGTATTATCCGCGGGGTTCCCTGAAGGCCAGGTATTATAAATCGGTTGTATCAAAGGCAGCGCCGAAGCGTGAATTTGATCTATGTTTGATCTCAGAATGGGATGAGAAGATCCTTTCAGGCAAGATCATGCCCACCTCCAGGCAGGGCATTATTGTCCTTGACCATTTTCTCAACCGTTATATTAAAGAGGAAAAGGTAAGCCTTTGCGTTGCCCTGCGTTACGATAATAAGAAAGAAGGAAAATATTTTTTAAACCAATACGGTGATCAGGTCACCCTTATCAAAGGCAATAGGGAACGGATGACATCTTATGACGCGGTGGACCGTAGCGCGGTGACAGTCTCTTTTTATTCGACCCTTGCCCGCGAGGCCTTTGGGTGGGGAGCAAAGGTGATGTCTTGTAATCTTTCAGGGGACGCCCAATTCGATTTTCCATGTCCGGGGTTTTGGTCCATCAATGAACAAAACTATGGGCTGTTTAAAGAGAAATTGGACTATTTGAGGGCCATGGACGATGAGGAGTATCGCCGTCAGACAAAGGACACGGCCGCGTATATGATGAATAATGATTCAAGACCGCCTCATGAATTTGCCAGGGAACTGGTCTTAAAACAATTGGACGCGCCCTTTGAACGCTGACCATAAAAAAAAGGTTTCCGGACATTTTGCTGCCACCACCGCCCTGGAAGGATTTTGGGACACTTCTCGTCCGATGGTGTTTTTGGGGGAATGGTGCAAACGGTATTCCCGAAGGTCTTATTGGGGGCCGTTGGCAGGCATAACACTCCCGTCGGCGATACAAGAGGAGAGAATATTTGAGACCATCCATTATTTACAGGAAGTTTATGAAAAATTATTGCCGGTATTGGCCGGTGCTCTCAACGATGTTCACGGGTTAAATTTTTCAACCCGCTATTGGCGTATTGTGCTGGGCCCCTGGTTCCTGTATTATTTGCACATCCTGCATGACAAATACAGCCAGGTCATCAGTTTAAAACAAAGGTATCCTGATTTCACCACCACTTGCCTTGATGAAAGTTGTTTTGTGGCTCCCGATGACACGCTCATGTTTGTCAATTTCATGAAAGGTGACCCGTATAATCTTCAGCTCTACAGCCAATTATTCGGTTTTCTGGGGTATAGATTCCCTACGGCCAAAACAGCGGTCAAGTACGATCAAGATATTGAAATGGTCTATTCTTCAAAACAAAAAAAAATGGCCACCCGGTTAGCTTGCCTGATCGTTGAGCTGCTTGACAGGGTGACCTTGAAGAGAAAAAAAATTATTTTTGAAAGCATTTATTTCCAGAAACCCGCCTTGCTTAAGTTAATACTTAAAATGAAAGGGCAATTTTTACCTTATATTAGAGAAGGGCAGATGCCCGTAAGCCTTGCGGTGAACCAGGATATGCGCAAGAAGATTGCCGGTATTAAATTTGGTGACACTGAATTTGAAAAGATACTGATGCCGATGATCAGTTCGGGTCTGCCTAAATCCATGCTGGAAGGGTTTGCCGCCAATAGGGCCAATATCAGGCGAAAATGCATGCATCCTCCCAGGGCCATTATGAGCGCGGTCGGGTGGTATTATGATGAGGGATTCAAGATGTTCGCGGCAGAGTCTGCTGAAAGCAAGACTGTTTTGCTGGGCGTGCAGCATGGAGGCTCGTATGGGATGTTGGAATATTCCTTTCAGGAAGAACATGAATTGGGCCTTACTGATAAATTTTTTTCCTGGGGGTGGACGAGGAATGACTGCCATGCAAAGATCGAGGCTGTTTCCGCGACAAAACTGATCAAAGAAAAGCACAGCAAGGGCCATGAAGGGTCAAATGACATCCTTTATGTGACTAATATTTTTTACAGGTTCATGTTGAGTTATCCGATAAGCACGGATTTCTGGAAGGATTATTCAGACCAACAGTCCCTGTTCCTGTCCCATTTATCCAATGGTGTCAAAGAACGTTTGGTGATACGCCCGCATCGGGAAGACGGCGGCATGGACTACAAAGAGCGCTACAGGGACATTATTCCCGATGTAAGGGTTGAAACATGGGCCAAGCCTTTTAGCGAAAGGGATTATGGCCTTTTGGTTTGCGACCATCCTTGTTACGCGACAACCTTTATCGAATCATTGGTCAATAACAGGCCGGCCATTCTTTTTGCCAACCCGCGTTTTGCCGCGAACCGTTTTAATCAAAGGGCAGCGGTAAATTGGAACAGGCTTAAAGCCGTTGGCATAGCCCATGATGGTCCCCTGGAGGCTTCAAAGAAAATCGAAGAGATCTATGAAAGCGTTGATGATTGGTGGCAGCAGCCCCAACGCCAGGAGGCCAGCAGGTTGTTTTTGTCCGAGTTTGGCCGCGTAACAGACCAATGGGAAAAGGAGTGGGGCGGGGTTTTGAGAGGGGCATTGGGTCCTTGATATGGCAGAGCTGATCAGCGTCATTGTCACCAGCTATAACCACGCGGAATATTTGGACCAGCGGATGGAAAGTCTTTTAAACCAGACGTACTCAAATCTTGAGATCATTGTTATTGATGATTGTTCGACGGACAATAGCCGTGATGTCCTGGCCAAGTATAAAAACCGCGGCCATGTTAAAATAATAGCTTTGGAAAAAAATGGCGGTTATGCCGATGCTTGTAACCTGGGCGTCAGTTTGTCGCACGGCCAATTTATCATGTTTGCTGAGTGTGATGATTATAACGCCCCCACGCATATTGAACTGCTGCATCAAGCGATGGCAGGCAATGAACAAATAGGGGTCGCCTTTTGTCGAAGTTTGATGGTGGATGTCCAGGGCAAAGTATTTGATGAAGATTTTAACCATAGGGACCGGTCTTTTAAGGAGGCATGTTCTAAGGACAGCCTGGTGCCTCAGCGTTTGGCCCAGCGTTTTTTCCTGTTTTCTTGTATTATTCCTAATATGAGTGCCGCTTTGATAAGAAGGAAATATTTTGATCTTGCCGGCGGGTTTTCGCCTTATTATAGGGCATGCGCGGATTGGGATTTTTGGTGCCGCATTTCCCAACACGGGGATTTTTATTATTTGACGGCACCTTTGAATAATTTCAGGGCGCATGGGACAACAGTCCGCAGCCTCTCAGGCATACAATTGCCGATGACCGAGATCATGGAGCTCTTGTATGCGGCGTCCCGCAAAGCTAAATTGACTTTTTGCCAACAAGTCAGTTTCAGGGTCAATATCGGTGTTATTTGGGGCCGGTATAGGAAAAACGCGCCAGGGGCCTGGTGGAAGAGTTTCCCGTTGATTTGGCGGCAAAGCTTGCAATATGATAAGTTGAGTTTAGTATATTTGATACTTGCCTTTATGAAGAGGGGCACAGAACGCATGATGGGGAGGGTTTGATATGAAGGGGATCATTTTAGCCGGCGGGACTGCCAAAAGGTTGTTCCCGATCACTAAGGCTGTTTCTAAACAATTATTGCCGGTTTATGATAAGCCGATGATCTATTATCCTTTGTCGGTATTAATGCTGGCAGGCATCCGCGAGATCCTGATCATTTCCACCCCCCAGGCTTTGGCGCAGTTCAAGGAATTATTCCATGACGGCAGCAGTATTGGCCTGAAGATCAGTTATGCCCAACAGCCCAAGCCCCGCGGCCTTGCCGACGCGTTTATGGTAGGAGAGTCGTTCATCGGCAAGGACAGTGTCGCCCTGGTGTTGGGGGACAATATCTTTTTTGGACATGGGCTTTCGGAGAAACTTCAACAGGCCGCAAAACTCAAGGACGGGGCCTGTGTCTTTGGCTATTATGTCAAAGATCCCCAGCGTTACGGCGTTGTTGAGTTTGACGCGAAAGGCAGGGCCCTTTCCATCGAGGAGAAACCTAAAGCGCCCCGTTCCAATTGGGCGGTCACGGGGTTGTATTTTTATGATAATAAGGTCGTTAAGATCGCCAAGGGGGTCAAGCCCTCTGCCCGCGGGGAGATCGAGATCACGGACATTAATAATGAATATCTCCGTCAAGGGAAATTGAACGTTGAACGTCTTGGCCGCGGGTATGCCTGGCTCGATACAGGGACCTTTGAGTCGCTGATCGACGCGTCTATTTTTATCAAGACGGTGGAAGAGCGTCAGGGGCTTAAGGTCGCCAGCATTGAAGAGATCGCGTACACGATGAAATACATCGACCGCGCACAACTGCGTTTATTGGGGCGCGCGATCGAGACTTCCTATGGTGAATATTTGCAAAAGATAGCTGAGGAATAAGATGCCTTTTCAATTCAAAAAGACCAGGCTCCCTGACATTGTCCTGATCGAGCCGAAAATATTTATCGACGAGCGGGGATTTTTTTCCGAACTTTATAAAGAATCCGAGTTTAAAGCCAACGGCATTAATGGCGCGTTCCTTCAGGTCAACCGTTCAATGTCAAAGAAAAACGTCTTGAGGGGCCTGCATTATCAGATGGACCCCAAAGCGCAGGACAAGCTGGTTTTTGTATTGAAAGGCGAGATCTTTGATGTGGTGGTGGACATCCGCAAAGGGTCCCCGAGCTTCGGGCATTGGGTGGCAGAGCGTCTTTCAGCGGAAAACAGGCACATGCTTTTTATCCCGGCCGGGTTTGCCCATGGTTATTGCGTGCTTTCGGATGAGGCGGAATTTGTGTATTACTGTTCCCGGGAGTACGCGCCGGAATTGGAACGCAATATCATATGGAACGATCCCGTGATCAATATTGATTGGCCTATAAAGGACCCGGTATTGTCCCCGCGCGATTTGAATGGCAAATTATTGGAACTTGCCGATAATAATTTCTTTTATAAAAATTGTCATTCCCGCGAAAGCGGGAATCCATCATAGAATGAAAATCCTTGTTTTTGGTTCCGGCGGACAATTGGGTGAGGCATTCGTCCGTTATTTTAAGCAGGAAGGCATTTCATGCCAGGCCTTGGACCATAAGGGCTGTGATATTACCTCAGTGGATTCTTTAAGGGCAGTCATAGAGGATGTACGGCCGGACCTTATCATCAATTGCGCGGCGTATAATTTGGTGGATGCAGCTGAAGATAATTCTTCGCTGGCCTTTGCTGTTAATGGGGATGCCCCGCGTTTGATCGCCGGTATATGCGCAGAGCGTAAGATCAGGATGGTCCATTTCAGTACAGATTATGTGTTTGATGGCCGCAAAGGCGCGCCTTATGTGGAAGGTGACCTCACCGGACCTTTGAACGTGTACGGGGCAAGCAAACTTGAGGGAGAAAAGGCAGTCTTGCAAGCCAGTGCTGATCATTTAGTTTTCAGGACAAGCTGGGTCTTTGGCCGGGGGGTGCGCAACTTTTTGCATAATATTGACCAATGGGCCCAAAAATCTGACACGTTGAAGATAGCGGAGGATGAGATATCTGTCCCAACATTCACAGATACCATCGTCAAGACGTCTTATCGTGCTTTAAAAACAGGGCTTAAAGGATTATACCATTTGACGAATTCAGGCCAGGCCTCGCGTTATGAACTGACTGTTGCTTATTTGAAGGCGAAGGGGATCAAAGGTAAAACAGTGATACCTGTGCCGCGGCTTTCTTTTGGTCTTAAGACCAAACGTCCCGGCTATTCGGTGATGTCCAGTAGCCTTCTGGGCAAGACCTTGGGGCTTGATATCCCGAGGTGGGAAGAAGATTTGGAATTTTTTGCGGCACAATCTCTATGAATAAACTTCTTGTTACAGGCGGCTGCGGGTTTATCGGGACGAATTTCATCAGGCATGTCCTTAATAAATATCCTGATTACCGGGTGATCAATTTTGACGCGCTTACTTACGCGGGTAATCCTGATAATCTTGAGGATATTGCTTCTAATGGGCGTTATGAATTCGTCCGTGGCGACATTACATCGGCCGCGGATGTGTCCGCAGTGATGAAACGGGCGCAAAAGGTCGTGCACTTCGCGGCTGAATCGCATGTGGACCGCAGCATTGAAGGCCCGGAAGTTTTTACCAGGACAAACACTTTAGGTACCCAGGTTTTGTTAGACCATGCCAGGGCTTGCGGGATCGAACGTTTTATCCATGTTTCCACGGATGAAGTTTATGGGGACTTGGGAGACACAGGTTATTTCACAGAAGACTCGCCGCTTGCCCCTAACAGCCCTTATTCAGCCAGCAAGGCAGGCGCAGATCTTTTGGTGCATGCGTATCACCATACATTCGGTTTTCCGGCGATCATCACGCGCTGTTCTAATAATTATGGGGCGTATCAATTCCCCGAGAAGCTTGTTCCTCTCATGATAGTCAACGCGCTTGCGGGTAAGCCTTTGCCGGTCTATGGTGACGGGAAAAATGTGCGCGATTGGCTTTATGTGCAGGACCATTGCGCTGCCATTGATCGTGTCCTTCATCACGGCAAGATAGGGGAAGTGTATAATATCGGCGGCAATAATGAGTGGTGTAATATTGATATTGTTAAGCTTATACTCAAGGAATTAGGCAAGCCGGAGAGTCTCATCAATTTTGTACAGGACCGCCCGGGCCATGACCGGCGCTATGCTATTGACGCGGTAAAGATCAAGAATGAACTCGGCTGGGAGCCGGCGGTCACTTTCGCGGACGGGATCAAACGCACGATCAAATGGTACGTTGATCATCCTGAGTGGATATCCCGGACCAAGAGCGGCGCGTATCGTCAACAGGGGGGCGGCAGATGAGCTTGGAAAAGGGCAGGCAGTATTATCAATATGAAAGGAAGGACCTGTTGGCACTTGTTCCGCCTTCCGCCAAAAAGATACTTGAGATCGGCTGCGGTGAAGCTAATTTTGGAAAAGCCATCAAGGAAAGAAATCCTGATGTGGAATACACCGGTGTTGAAATGGACAAGGCATCCGCCCAAATAGCAAGGCAACGCATCAATAAAGTCATTGAAGGCAACATTGATATTTTAAATCTGCCCTTTGATAATAAATATTTTGACTGTATCATTACCCTGGATCTGCTGGAGCATCTGGCGGACCCATGGCAAACGATAAAAAAATTGCGCCCCTTGCTGGACGACCATGGCGTTTGGGTGGTGAGTATCCCTAATGTCAGGCATTACAGGGTCATTTATCAGCTGTTGACCGGATATTGGGATTACACGCAACAGGGCATCCTTGATAAGACCCATTTGAGGTTCTTTACTTTTATAGGCATGAAAGAAATGTTCGCTGAGACCGGTTTTAAGATCAAGGCCATTGGCCGTAATATAGATGCCACCAATATCTTAAAGATAGCGCACGCGATGAGCTTTAATTTACTGGAAGATTTCGTGACATATCAGTATTATTTAGTCTTGGAGAAGGACACGGAACGGAAAACCACGCGCAGACTTCATAAGTCTTGATTGGGGAAAGGTCTTAACCATGAATGATCTGGAAAAGCATTTTACGGAAAATACAGGCAGGATGATCCATAAATGGAAACATTATTTTGAGATCTATGACCGGCACTTTGCGCGTTTTCGGGGCACGGATGTCCACGTTGTTGAATTCGGCGTGTTCCAGGGGGGCTCTTTGCAGATGTGGAAGGAATATTTCGGGCCTAAGGCAAAAATATTCGGGGTAGATATCAATCCCCTATGCAAAAAGCTGGAAGAAGAACAAATTGAAATACTCATCGGAGACCAGCAGGACAGGAAATTCCTGCGGTCTTTAAAGAACAAGGTCCCGCGGATAGATATCCTGATCGACGACGGCGGCCATACCATGAAACAGCAAATAAACACTTATGAAGAATTGTTTTTCTGCATCAGTGACAATGGCGTGTACCTTTGCGAAGACCTGCATACCAGTTATTGGCCGGAGTACGGGGGAGGCTATAAGAAAAGCAATACCTTTATCAATTACAGCAAGAATTTTATCGATCATATCAATGCCTGGCATTCCCGTCAGAGAAGATTACGCGTAACGGAATTCACCAAATCAGTCCATTCATTGCATTATTATGACAGCATCCTTGTCATTGAGAAGAGGCCCATAGAAAAGCCGTTCCATTTGAAGACCGGTAAGCAGGAAATACCGGAATCTTTTTTGCCCAGGAGAAAGATCTTGCTCAACCACCTTAAAGGGTGGTTGAAGAAAAAAACAGCTCTTTAATTTAAGGAGGACTGCTCATGAAAGTTGTTATATTGTGCGGCGGGCATGGGACCAGGATCCGTGACGTTGCGGATGATATCCCTAAACCCATGATCCCTGTCGGTGGATACCCAATCCTGTGGCATATCATGAAGTATTACGCTTCTTTCGGCCATCATGAATTTGTCCTGTGTTTAGGGTATAAAAGCCATGTCATCAAGAATTTCTTCCTTAATTACGAAGTGAATACCAATGATATCACCGTGGCCCTCAACGCTAAAAAGCCGGTCACCTTCCATAATAAACATCAGGAGCTGGATTGGAAGATCACGTTAGCGGAAACCGGGGCAAACGCGATGACCGGGGCCAGGGTCAAAAAGATCCAAAAGTATGTCGCGGGAGAAGACCATTTCCTGCTGACCTATGGCGACGGTGTGGGGAACATTGATATCAAAAAGCTGGTTAATTTTCATCTGTCCCATGGCAAGGTCCTTACTGTTTCCGGTGTCAGGCCTCCGGGAAGGTTTGGGGAATTGATGAGCGATGGCAAGGGCCAGGTCATTGAATTCAATGAAAAGACCCAGGCTGCCGCGGGGCTGATCTCCGGAGGTTTTTTTGTCTGCCGCAAAGATTTCTTTAAATACCTTAATGATAAAGAAGACCTGGCTTTTGAGCTGGGCCCCATCCAGGAGCTTGTCAAAAAAGGCCAGATGATGGTTTATGAACATAAGGGGTTTTGGCAGCCGATGGATACTTCCCGGGATTATTTATTATTGAACTCCTTATTTAATGAAGGAAAGGCGCCATGGGTCATATGGAAATGAACGTATTGCAGCGTGCATTCAAAGGCAAAAAAGTGCTTGTCACCGGAGACACCGGGTTTAAGGGTTCATGGTTGAGCTTATGGCTTCATGAGCTTGGCGCAGAGGTCTGCGGTTTTGCCCTGCCGCCGGAAACAGATGATAGCCACTACAGCCTTCTTAAATTAGGCACGATCATCCGCCATGTGGACGGGGATATTCGCGACTTAAAACAGGTGCAGGCCATTGTTGATGGGTTTAAACCTGAGATCATGTTCCATCTTGCCGCGCAGGCCATTGTTCGGGTTTCTTATCAAGAACCCAAACGCACCTTTGATACCAATGTCGGCGGCTCGGTCAATATTCTGGAAGCCGTGCGTACAAGTGATTCTTTAAAAGCCGTTGTCTATATCACGTCTGATAAATGTTATAAGAACAATGAATGGGTATGGGGATACCGTGAGAATGATCCGTTGGGAGGGCATGATCCTTACAGCGCTTCAAAAGCTGCTGCGGAGATGGTTTTTGCGGCGTATCATGATTCCTTTTTGGGTTCGAAGAAGAATTTCGGCATTGCCTCTGCCCGGGCCGGAAATGTCATCGGCGGAGGGGATTGGGCCAAAAACCGGATCATCCCGGATTGTGTGCGTTCTTTAAAGGAAGGCACACCGGTATTGATCAGGAACCCTTCATCGACGAGGCCTTGGCAGCATGTGCTGGCACCTCTTTCAGGATATCTGACCCTCGCGGCAAAACTTTTAGAAGACCCAAAGAAATTCTCAGGGTCTTATAATTTCGGGCCTAGGGTGCAGTCTATCAAGACCGTCAAAGAATTGGTCGACCGTTCCATTTTAGCGTGGGGGAAGGGCAAGTCCCAAGTATCTCCTGAGGCCAATGCTCCACACGAGGATGGGCTCTTGCATTTAAATTGCGATAAGGCCTATCAATGCTTAAGCTGGTATCCGTTGTGGGATTTTGACAGGACCATTGTTGAAACGATCACATGGTACAAAGAAGTTTTAGGCGGCAAGGCAGCCATGGCCAAGACCCGGGAGCAGATCAAAAGTTATATGGAGGCGGCAGGATGATCGACGGTGTGGTGATCACCCCCTTAAAGCAAATGGCTGATGAGCGCGGCAAGGTGATGCACATGCTGCGCAGTGACGCGCCGGTGTTCAAGGGTTTCGGGGAGATCTATTTTTCCTGTGTTTATCCCGGCGCTGTCAAGGGCTGGCATTTCCATCAGAAGATGGTGCTCAATTATGCCGTGCCTTACGGACAAATTAAATTCGTGCTTTATGATGACAGGCCGCAGAGCAAGACACGAGGGCAGGTGATGGAGGTCCTTTTGGGCGATAATAACTATTGCCTGGTGACAGTGCCTGCGATGATCTGGAGCGGTTTTCAGGGAATGGGGAGTGAAATGGCGATCGTGGCCAATTGCGCGTCAATACCCCATGATCCTCAAGAATCACAACGGAAAGATCCGTTTGATAAGTCCATCCCGTATCAATGGGAGTTGAAAAAATAGTGAGCGATCGGGTCTTGATCACAGGCGGTTTTGGGTATTTGGGAGGGCGCATCGCGCTTGATATTGCGCGGCAGACCTCCTGGCAAGTGCGCCTGGCCAGCCGTCGCCATTTAACTTCTCCGTCATGGCTTCCTGAGGCCCAAACAACTCCTCTCGATCTATTAAAACCTGCGACATTTGACAGCGCGTTAAAGGAAGTACGCACAGTCATACACTTGGCAGCTATTAATGAAGCGGAATGCCGCAGTCATCCTGACAGGGCTGTTGAGGTCAACACCTTGGGCACCGCGCGTTTGTTAAACGCCGCTATTAGCGCGGGGGTTGAGCGTTTTATTTATTTTTCTACCGCGCATGTTTACGGCGCACCGCTGGCCGGGCATATTACCGAACGCTCGCTTCCCAGGCCCATTCATCCTTACGCCATCACGCACCATGCTGCTGAAGAATTTGTACTTGCCGCCCATGACAAGGCCAGTATCCAAGGCATTGTGCTGCGCCTGTCCAATGGTTTTGGCGCGCCGGCCCACAGCGGGCCGGATTGCTGGATGCTGCTGGTCAATGATCTTTGCATGCAAGCCGTGCGTGACAAGAAGCTTGTCCTGCGTTCCAGCGGGATACAACAGCGTGATTTTATCACCTTGCATGATGTCGGCCGCGCAGCTTCTCATTTTTTAAATTTGCCCCGCGTGAAGGCGGCGGATGGCCTGTTCAATGCCGGCGGTGAATCTTCGATGAGCGTATTGGCCATGGCAGAGCGGATCATTAAATTGTCCCAGGAAACTCTGGGGTATAAGCCGGAACTGATCAGGCCGCAGCCGGGTGTCAACGAAAGCGCGGCAGATCTAAATTATGATATCAGTAAATTAAAACAGACGGGTTTTGTCCTCATGGGTCTTATGGATGAGGAGATCAAACAAACGCTGAAGATCTGCGCGTCAATGCAGCAGGGTGCAAAGGCATGAAAGCGCGCGTTTCAGTGTTGATGACCATTTATAACGCGGCACCGTTCTTGCGTGAAAGTATTGACAGTTTGATTGCGCAAAGTTTTCCTGATTGGGAATTGATCGCTGTAGAAAATGGCTCAAGGGACGAGTCACCGGCGATCCTGGCAAGCTATCAGGACCCCAGGATACGGGTTTTTTCATTTCCTAAAAATATCGGGCGTACACCGGCGCTTGCCTTTGCCTTGGGCCAGGTCCAGGGTGAATATATCGCCATTCTTGACGCGGACGATACAGCCCATCCCCAGCGGTTTAGCCAACAGGTTGAATTCCTGGACAAAGACCCTGAGACGGTGTTAGTGGCATCATGGGTCCAGCAGATGGATGAGAAGGGCCGTGTGTTTAAGACATGGGAACCTCCGACAGACCCGCGGGCCCTCCATGAATGTTTGGGGTGGATCGATCCCATTGTCAATTCTTCAGCGATGTTCCGCCGTAAAGCAGCTTTGGCCGTGGGGGGATTTCCGCAAGATTATGTTTACGCGCAGGATTTCGCGCTTATTTTAGCGCTGGCGCAATACGGCAAGTTAGCGGTCATCGGAAAATATCTTTGTAAACTTAGGGTCTATTCTGGTAATATGTCCCATTCATCCAAGCATGCGATGGATGTTGCTGTTGAAGGTTTGCGTTTGACAAAATACGCGGGGGAAAAGCTTCCTTTAAGCAAGAAAGCCCGTCGCATGAACCGTTCTGCTGTCGCCAAATATGAGATCCGCTGCGGCCTGGCCATGTTCAGGAGCGGAAAGGCTTTTTTAGGTTTAACAAAGATATTGTCCGCGCTTGCGGCCAATCCGGATGTTTTATGGACCAATCAACTGTTCCGTTCACCTTTTCAAGCTGTTTGATCCGCTGGTCAAGCCGTATCGGCCTGGGGCTGGTCTTTGGCTATTGCCTGTTGGCATCGATATTTTATTCTTATTTTGCCCAGATCCATTTATCACTGAGTTTTCTGCATTTTCCCATCTTTATCGGTGAGATCGTCATGGGCCTATGCGTGCTGTTGTTGTCCGTTGCCTGTAAGGACGGGCGATCATTTACCCGTCGGACAACGCTTTTACTGGGCCTTTATTTTGGCTGGGTGGGGGTACGCGCATTGGTTGATTACCACCATGATGGGCCGCTGGCTTTGCGCAATGCGGCGCTTTTTTATTATCCGGTCTTTGCTGTTTTTGGCTATGTGTTTTATCAAAAATCCAAGCTTCCCCGGAATGTATTGACAGCGCTGGCCTTATTGGCTGCGGGTGTCCTGCTTTTTAAGTTCATGATGATCTGGTACTGGTGGACATATGTCTCTTTATTTGCCATTGCTCTTTGCCAAACGAAGTCCGCGCAATGGCGTTGGCTCGGCTGGGTGTTTTTGGCAGCCATTGTTTTATTAGGGAAGGACTATCTTTTTAACGGCCCGCGGGCCCATTTTGTAAGTATATTTGGTTCGGGTGTTTTTCTGGTATTTTATTTTGGGGCCGTATTGGCCAAACGCCGTGATCTTATTGTTTTAAGGGTTTTATTGATCAGTTTTCTTTTTTTTATCATAGGTTTTATTGTTTTTTCAAATCGAAATGCTGCTTTTTCAGTAATGTCTATACAAAAAATGATCGATACCTATCAAGGATTCGATTTTCGCTATCAACTCAAGCAAGCGAGGTTTGCGCCTCAAAAGCTTCCGGTTCGTCTTTACAACCCTAAAAATATCGCCGATGTTTACCCATCTTCACCAGGCACAACATCCGGGGCAACCGGGGCGGCAACCAATCACCCTGAAGAACCTCAACTGGCGATATTCCCACCAGCAGTATCTCCGGTTGCGGCTCCCGCTGCTGCCAAGGACAAAGGGACAGATGTGCTGTCGTATTGGCTGAAAAACGTCCAACACAGCCCGGTCATAGAGAAGCGTTCACTTGCGTTGAATGAAATTAATATTGTTTTTCGCCTCTTTGTTTGGCGGGACATGGCCCGTGAGCTTATTGAAAGACAAGCATGGTGGGGTTTTAGTTTTGGCCATCCTCAACGGTCAAGGTCCCTGGAAGTGCTTGGCTGGGCAAAACCGCAATGGTCCCGGGACGGCTGGATCACTCCGCATAATTCATTTTTTCACATCATTTACCGTGCCGGTATCCTGGGCGTTTTTTTGATCGGCATCTTGTTTTCGATACTGTACAGGATCGTCGCGGATTTTTTTAATTTAAATTCCATCGAGGGCGGTTTCCTGGTCGGGGCCCTGGTTTATTGGCTGATAGCATCTAATTTTTTTGTCATTTTAGAGTTTCCTTACAATGCCATTGTGTTTTGGTCTTTGTTCGGCATCACCCTGGCTTATCGTGACGGGCTTAAACAGAGGGACCATGAAAAGTAATGCCAATTTAGATATTTGGTCGAGCCGTATCGGCCTGGGGCTGATCTTTGGCTATTGCCTGCCGGCATCAATATTCTCATCTTATTTTGCCCAAATCCATTTGTCATTAGGCTTTCTGCGTTTTCCCATCTTTATCGGTGAGATCGTGATGGTCCTATGCATTCTCTTGCTGGCCGCAGCCTGTAAGGACGGGAAATTATTTACCAGGCGGACAATGTTTTTACTGGGCCTTTATTTCGCCTGGGTGGGAGCACGGGCATTGATCAGTTACCATCATGATGGGCCGCTGGCACTTCGCAACGCGGCGCTTTTTTATTATCCGGTCTTCGCTGTTTTTGGCTATGTGTTCTATCAAAAGGCCAGGGTCCCCCGCAAGGTGCTGACAGCGTTGGCCTTGCTGGCTGCGGGTATTTTATTTTTTAAGGCCATGATGATCTGGTACTGGTGGACGTATCTTGCCTTAGTTGTCATTGCTGTTTGCCAGGCAGGGTCTGTGAAATGGCAGCGGACCGGCTGGGTATTTTTGGCAGTCACTCTTTTATTAGGGAAGGAATATTTTTTTAACGGCCC
>Ga0206995_1021_pt2 | contig 34736 bp, 24 predicted proteins | sample Alteio_BWMinCont_5_FD_153480 | JGI IMG/M metagenome (GOLD analysis project Ga0206995, IMG submission 153480) | Enriched cells from forest soil in Barre Woods Harvard Forest LTER site, Petersham, Massachusetts, United States -... | ecosystem: Environmental > Terrestrial > Soil > Temperate forest >... | reverse complement strand
GATATCAGCGACTTGTAACCTGCGCTTGGCCGCGCGGATGGACAATAAAGGCTCCCAGCTGATCTTTGTCTTGAATAAATTCTCTTCAAAGGTATAACTGGAATCTTTGTCCAGGTCCAGGTCATAAATTAACTTTTTAGGATAGGCCCGGTAAATAACCATGGCATCCGTATACTTTGAGCCATGCAGTAAATTAATACACCCGGTAAAAAGCCAATTGCCAAAGGAAGTCACTGCATCATCATCATAGCTTTTAGCACCCTGCGCGTAACGCGATACAATGACCATGTCATAACCTTCTTTTACTTTGGCAATGCATACAGGGATAAGTTCAGGAATGGAATTACCGTCAGGACTAAAGGTAAGGATAATGTCCCCTTTAATGAATGGAAGCGCGTCCATGTAAGCGCCGCGGATACCTGGTGTTTCTTGGATCACCACATCATAGCCCATTTCACGGGCAATATCAGCGGTACCGTCCTTCGACTTGCCATCCACGATCAAGACCTGGTCCACCCACTCCCGTTTGACCTTAGGCATGATCGAACGCATGCCCACAGCTTCATTTAATGTAGGCACCAGCAAAGTTACTTTCATATAGTCCTTTTTATTTTGTCATCCCCGAATGTCTTAATCGGGGATCTTGGAGCGGGCGGTGAGAATCGAACCCACGTTACTAGCTTGGAAGGCTAGAGTTCTACCACTGAACTACGCCCGCAAAAATTAAATCTCATCCCTTATATCAGAAAATCGCACCTAAGGCAAAAGAATTATCTCTTTTAGGCATGAACCAAGCTCATTTTACAGCACGGTATGGTCGGCTCCAGTAAGCAAGCTTTATTTTTTTGACCGGCGTGCCATTTCTAAAGAAATTAGCCAGCTCGCTTATTAAATACCAGAATTCATCTTCGGTCAGATCGCCCTTCATCTCATTGATCAGCGCTGAGGTTGGCACAATTCTTCCCGGATCGCGCGGGATTAAATGGTCAAAAACCAAATACCAGGGACTTCGTGTGTTCTTTAAATTCAATTTCATTCCCGTGTAATAATCAACATAATCATGGGCGCGCAAATAATCCCAAACACTTTGTATGGATTCCCTCGAAAAACGTTCATGATGCATACGGAAGTTTGTCCTGGAACACCTGGCACAGAATTTATAACCCTTGACCACCGGCCGCCTTCCACAACCAGGACAAAGATTTTTTCCCCCTAACTGGACCGGGCGCCAATGCACAATTGGTTTTTTATGGACCTTAATATGTTTCTTTCTCCAATCATCCAACGCTATTATATAATACTTAAATAGCCTCTTAGTCAGGGCTGATTTCATCCCGTTAAAAAGCGCCGCGGCCGGCAGGATCCTGGTTTTATCTGAAGGAATGACACGGCTGAAAACCAAATACCAAGGACTTGTATCATCCTTTAACTCCAAGCTCACACCGCTCAAAGAGCATGTATCCCCAAATTTACGTATATGGGCCCAAAAATACTTTCTGCCGCTGTCAGGGATATGCTCATTGAGCATACGGTTATTGATGGGTAAACAGTGAGCACAGAACTTAAACCGACCTCGAGGCATTTGCTTCCAGCATCCTTTGCATTTGATGTATGATTTTTGAATCATGCTGACGCTTCTCATCAGGTTGAAATTGAATCCAGACTCACTTCTTGTTCCGTTTTGAAGGTTTTTGACCAAGCTGTTTTACAGCTTGGTCAAAATCAGAAATATAGTCCCTGTCTTGCTCTTTTCGGTATTCTTTAAACTCTGCTTCGGCCTTTAGTGCCGCTTGCTGGGCACTCACAGTTCCTGCGTTGGCTAACAGCTTACGCTCGCTCAATTTTAAAAAATCATCAAGTTTGGAAATCCAATCCGCCATTTTCATTAATCTGCCATTGGTCGCCTGTAACTCTGCAAAATCAAGATACATGGATACGATCAAATTAAGCTGCTTTAATTCCCCTTCAGTTAAATAATTCTTAGCGATCTTTACATCCTGGGCAGTAATATAATTACCTTTAAAATTGGTCAATCCCATTAAAGGTTTCTTCTTATCGCTTCGTTTGGTAATGATTTCCGCGGCGGTATGACCATGAACGGCATAATGCATTTTGTTCTGTACAGTCGCGAAGAATTCTTTAGTTATTTTTTCGTCTTTACGGTAATCAATGCTTGTTGTATAGATATCAGTAACTTTTTGATAAAAATTGCGCTCACTGCTCCTGATATCACGGACACGCTGTAACAGTTCCTGGAAATACCGAGCTTTTTGCCCACCCTGCTTAAGCCGTTCATCATCCAGCGTAAAGCCCTTAATAATATATTCTTTTAAACGCTGTGTAGCCCACTGGCGAAAACTCGTAGCAACATTGGATTTGACACGATACCCGACAGAAATGATCATATCGAGATTGTAATACTCAATTTTTCTTTGGACCGACCTTCCACCCTCTGTTTGAACTGTCAAGAATTCCTTGACAGTTGCTTCATTATTCAGCTCACCTTCTTCGTAAATGTTTCTAATATGAAGACTTATGTTCTGTTTAGTGGTCCCAAAGAGCTCTGCCATCAGCTGTTGTGTCAGCCAGACAGTTTCATCCTCCATTGTTACCTGAATCTTTGTCTGACCGTCATCGGTTTGATATAAAATAATCTGTGACTTATTCTTATCTTTAGCCATTGATGTCTCTTTAAAATTTATCTGTTTTAATATCCTGTCTTTTGATCTTCTGAACGGTTTTAAGTCTAACCTTTAGATAACTATTTCCTGTAAATGTTATTACAAGAAATTATTTAGTTTTCAAATCCATCTCAGATTCAATAATTGATATGTAAAGTCTAGCTTGCTTAATCAAAAAAATAAAAGAAGTATCATTGATAGCTTCTTTTATAAAGTTCTCAAATTTTTCTAAGGCTATTGGATTATTATTTTTTTTCTTTAAATATAACCATCCGAGAATAAATAAAATTTGCTTCTTATTCATATTTGATTTATATAAATATTCATCTGTGGCTATACACTCATCTACTGTGTTGATCTCGTTATTGAAAGTTATTTTCTCGAGTCGTAAATACTTTTTAAATCCTCTTTCATATTGCCCTTTTTCCATATCAATATAAGCCTCATTATATAACCAAGTAAAATCATCCTTATTTGTTTTTCCCTTTTTGGCCCAGCGAGACGCTTTATATACATCATTCTCACCAACTATTGCTAAATATGATCGTGTCCCTATTGCAATAAAACTATTCGGATCATATTTCAAAGCTTCATCCAAATAATCATTTACTTTTTTCATGTCTCTTGAAGTAAGGAATTCTATTCGCCCCAGATATGTTAGTTCTTCAGCGATCGATCCTTTTAATTTATTATAAATATCATTTTGTTGTGGTGTGCGAGTATTAAGTTTCTGTAAATTATTAAACAGGGTCTGGTGAATTTGCAATGCCATCTTAGGATCATTTGACACTAAAGCACATATACCTAAAATATACTCAGTAGAGTAAAAAATCATATCTGCCGTGATTTGAAATCCTCTTAGTTCAAAGTTTTCTTCAATGGATATTTGTCGGGGGAAGGTTTGGTCCATTTCTTTTCTTATTTTGTCAGAAATACTAAAGTTAACATGGGAATGGATTACCGCACTGTTTAATTTTAAATAATATTTATTTTGAGCATCCTTTCTTTCCTTAATGTCTCCATATATATAATAATGGCCTCTTGTCTTCTTTTTAATATCCTCCCACTCCCTCATCATATTATATTGTTGATTATCTACTCTACCCGATTTCTTAATTTCATCTTGGGCATTAAACCAATTAATCGCCCTGTTTAAAAGAATTCCTGATTGGTAGTCGTTAAGTACAACAATATCCATCATTCTTAAATTATTTGAGACACACAATTCTTTTATTCTATTTACAAAATCATTCTTTAATCTCAATTTTTGCTTTTCGTTTTCTGAAATAATAGCAATAACAATTCCAATTGAACTTTTTTTACATTTGGGGAAATAGTTCCTAATTAAAAACCAAATAATAGGCCAATATATAAACAAAAAGAATGAATAGTAAAGAAGACGTACATTGAAAGGTATTTCAGTTTTAAGGAACGAATCGACAAATAAAACTATAAATATAAAAGAAATTACCATCCCAATAAAAAGACCCCAAATGCTATGATAATATCGTTCAAATAATCCAACTAATTTCTGTTCCATTTTCTTAAAGCCTCATTTCTAAAAATTATGGTGACACGCAACTTAATTTAATTTCATTCTTTCTATTAATAACTTTAATTCTTTAGCCAAGCCTTCATCTAGTAATGATAATTTTGGAACTAAATTTAAAGCTTGATCTTTTGACCCTATAACTAAATAATCAATACCTAGTTGGTATAACGCATCTTTATAATCTGGTTTTAATGCCAAAACTTTTTTATATGTTTTTATTGCTAAATCATACATCCCCTTATCTTCATACGCTGTTCCAAGATAGTAAAAACTATCAGGATTTGAAGGATCTAATTTGATAGCTTTCTCAAAAGTCTGAATCTCTAAATCATATTGCCTTTGTTCATAATACACATCCCCTAGATCAAGATATGCATCAATATATGTATCATCTTTATCTATTGCCTTATTAAAATATCTAATCGATTCAGCATAATCTTTCTTATTCTTTGCTATCATCCCTTTCGAATATAAAAATTCTGGGCTATCTTGTGAAAACATTACCTCTTCTCCTGAAAGAGCTTTTCTTACATCATTAATCGGCACTGCAAAATTTAAATTTTGAGCATCAACTTCTTTCTTTAAATCTGAAGGTATAGTAAGCGACATGGCTGTAATACCTATTGCTTCTCCTTTCATATTAAACAATCCGCCTCCACTATTCCCAGAAGAAATTGGTGCAGTAAATTGAATTAAATCTTTAACCCCTTCCATACTACGATGTGGATAGCTAATAATCCCTTCAGTTACACTATTACCAATCCCTAAAGGAGATCCTATTGTAAAAACCTTATCGCCAATTTCAATTTTATCGGAATCGCCCTCTTTAATATAAGGAATGTCTTTTGCATCAAATTTAAGCACTGCTAGATCTAAATCTTTATTGTATCCTATAGGATGTTGAAGAGTGTAATAAGCCCCCGTCTCCATTTTGGCTACAATAGCTCCCTTTGCCCCTTCAATTACATGGTAATTTGTTACAAGTGTACCATCAGAGGAAACAAATATACCACTTCCAGTATCCGCAATATTTCCATTACTGTCATAAACTACTACAATTGCAACTGCCTTTAGATTCTGTTTGAGTAAATTTTGATGAACAGATTCTATATTTTTCTCAACCCAAATAGCAGCTACCAAAGCTAATACCAGCGCTATAATGATTTCTTTTGTGAATTTTTTTAAAAAATGTAAAAACTTATTCCAATCAAAATTAATTGATTTTTTTATCTGCATAATTAAATTAAATACGAAATTAGAAATTTGTTTAATTGTTTTATTCATCTTACCTTTCTCAGGAATTAAGAATAACCTTAATAAACTCCGCAATAACCATAAACTCACCTTCATTGCTGCTGGGAATATTAATTGGCTTAAAGGATGGATTTATAGGTAATAAGGTGATTTCTTCATGTTGGAAGGAATCATCGGATTCGTATTTTTTCTTGCTAGTATATTTTTTGACCGTGAATTTCCCTCCTGTTTCAGGATCGATTGGTGTATTCCATTGGACAAGAACTATTTTGCCATTGCGGCTGCCTACGACATTGGCTTGAAAGAGACAGTAGCTGCCATCTGCAATCATTGGTTCCATGGATTTACCGACTACCCTTGACACAAACATATTACGATTTGGTTTTACCGAATCCACTTTTACCCAACCTTTAGGCTCACCTTCTGAACCTGAACCAAAATAACCGCACGCAGCTTCAAGATCAAAAACAGGCAAATATTCTGTAAATTGAAGTTGTTTATCAATTGATTCTTGAATTTTGATTAATTCTTCCTCTTGAGGCTTTATTACATCAGAAAAAAGTAATGGAGCTTCTTTTGTTTTATTTAGATTTATACGTGATTTTAAGAAGGCTTCTAATTCATGATCTACACAGTAAACATAGCATCCCTTCATTCCACGAGTCATTAAGGTCCTATAGGTATTTTTAATAATTGAATCAATGCGTTTTTTCGCAGCTTCGGGATTTTCTTCTAATAACTTTTTGTATCCTTTGACTGAGCTATCCATACCTGATCTTTTGGATACATCAGTGATGATTTCTTCATTACGGCAAATTAAATCTTCTCCAATAATCACGCCTATATAATCCAGTTCTAAGCCTTGACATGTATGAATACAACCTGCTTCCTTCACAGATTCTGACTGAAGCACCCATAATCCGCCATCGCTGGCTAGATTCCAACGCATTGCAAATTTGTGCTCAGGAATTTGGATATCTTTAAGATTTGAATCCGCTTTGCTGATCCAGTCCCAACAATAGCCGGCAACAATACGGGCTTTATTTCTTAATTTATTTTTTTCATAAATGAGATCACGAAGCTCATTTGGTGAACTTACGATCTTAAAATCATATTCGGTCGCATCCAGCATGGTATTAGCGGTTTCTTTGATCTGTAGGGAATGATCTAGCCACGCTACATAACCATCTGATCCATTACACCTAAACTGAGATGATAGTGCCATTTTTTGGACTTTAACACCTAATTTCTTGGCCCAGCTCTCGATTTCTTCTTTATCGCCAATATCCTTAAGGGTTACTTTTTGGTCTTCATCGATAAAAAAGATGCTTAATTTAGCGGATTTGATGATTTCTTTTATTTGGTTCTCGCCTTTATTTTGAAACATACCTGACTTTTTATTAAGACGATGAGCCTCATCTACCACTAAGACATCGAATGTGTTGACGGGACATTCTGTATAAGCACCAGAACCACTAAACAGACTCGTAATTCGGCTTTTCTTTAATGAACCTGATAGCATGCTTTCATAAACTGCTCTTGGAGCAGCATTCTTGGTGACATATTGAGCGTTTAACTCCTTATTGATCAAAGCGACCAATAAATTGACAGCTACAACTGATTTTCCTGTACCTGGTCCGCCTTCTACTATTAAAACATGTTTGGATTTAACACCCGTTTGATCAGAAAGAGCCAAAGCAGACTCATAAACTACCTTCTGCTCATCAATCATGATGAATTCTTGATTGCCTTGTAATAGAGAGCTTAATTTATCGGCAAGGCTCTTAGAAGGTTTTATTCTGCCATGATCAATGCGATACAACACGTCCCCTCTATCTCCCTGCTTAACATATTGCTTGATGAAATCACGCAGTTTTATGGCATCAGGCTTGAGGAATAATGGAGCTTTGATTAAATATTCAGAATAAAAAGGATTTGTGATTATACTGTCTGGCTCATAATTATGCAGATATGCGCAGGGCTTTAAAAGCACATTGTCATTACGGACAGTTTCATTGAAGTCTTCTAAAAGTGCCGCATATGACCATGCCTGATAAGACGGATGACTGACCTCCGATTCCCCTCTTTCAAAACGCGTGCTAACGATTCCATCTTTCTTTGTTAATTTTGCTTCTTGCCATTGTTTTAACTCAATAAGCACGGCCACATCCCGAGCATCTTCATTTTTGCCACTGACTATAAAATCAATGCGTTTACCTGTTTGAGGAATTTGATATTCAATGGATATGCCAGCATCATTGGGAATGATTGGATCTTGTAAGACTTTGTCCATAAAGCGTAAGGAATTTTGAAAGGCGCGAACTTCGCCTTTGCCTACGTAGTGACCTAAATTAAGTTTTAGACGGTGTTGGATTTTCTCGACGATTTGATTGGTTAAAATGTCATCAGAGAAGGTTTCTTTTGTAGAAGAATAGACAATCATAATTTATTATATTTTGTATGTTTGCCTTTAGCTTTGTGTACGGGGTATTTTAGGGCGTTTTTCTTCATTTTTTGCGCCATGGCTTGAGGTAGGTCTATTTTCAAATTGTCGGCTAATTCAAATAAATACATGGCTACGTCGGCTAATTCGTCGGCAAGTTCTTCTTTGCATGCTTTGCCGTGTTCTTCGACTTCTTTTAGGGATTTCCATTGGAAGTGTTCTAGGACTTCGGAGGCTTCCAATACTAGTGACAGGGCTACATCTTTATGATTGTGGAATTGTTTCCAATCACGTTCATCTCTAAATCTTTTAATCATTTCAGTGATTCTTTTTATTTCACTCATTTATTCTTCCCCTATTTGTCGCAATTCTCGTCACTTTCTGTAACTTCTATTACAGGCCCGTTCTACATATCATAATCTCTGTTCTTGTCTTACTTTTTCTCTTGAGCTTGACATTGCGTTCTAAACTTTGCCAATTCTTCTTCTACAGCACCGGGATTAATGAATGCCGTCTTTCTGATAAAAGTTTCCCCGCGTTCATTAGTTTCAACAGATATCTCCTGAAGAATTCTTGCTAAAGTTTCCACCAACTCTTTAGCCTCCACTTCTGTCATCTTTGACTCCTTACCAATATCATATATAGCTTTAACTTTATTGTATTTTTCGCTCGGAATAAATTTAGCCAACAACATGTAACACACCATACGATTATTCCATTTTCGTTCATCTTTTGATATCAGTGCAATAACACCATCCTGAATCAGAACTTCTTCAATTTGATTTTTCGAATATACAAGCAACCGATCAGGGCATCCATGAACCATAAAAGCTAAATCTTCAAGCAAGGAAGCATAGTGATTTTTTACTTTATCCCTTTCCGCTGCTTTCTCATTAAACGTCTTGTCAGTATTCGTTTTACCAAAATACCATCCTGTCACCACGGCAACATAAGACAAAAATAAGCACCCTAAAAATCCATACACACTTTTCTCATTAAAAGTATTAGCATTATATAAGACGACACCAAGAATAAAAATCGCTATGTAACAACCACCCCGTTTTTTCAGAAATTCTATTATTTCTTCCATAACAACCTCCATTAACACGCGGTCAACAACTTCATACCCCAATGCTTCTTAAAAAGCTCAAAAATTAAATACTTAGTTTCCAACGACTCATGATCTTGACCGCTTCGTCTTATCTAGGTTTATTGAAACCAGCTTCCATTAATTCCTGTTGAGATAAGAAATCTTTAGCTTTTAAAACAAATTGTTTTCTTAAAAAAGATGAGCCCCAAAAACAAAATATAAATAGGAGAATAGATACCCCTACGCTAATTAGAGCACCCCACTTATCAATACCAAAATCACAAATTCGCATTGGCCATAGGGCATTACAAGTCTGCAATAAGAAACTTGAGAGTAAAAGCAATCCTGCTACAAGGGAATCTGCCTTTTGTGATGCTAAACTATTTAACGTGGCAGGACTGTAACCCAAATAAGTACCCGATAGCGCTGCTAAATCTTTAGTTGAAAGAAGCGCGGCTCCTCTAATCCAAAAGAAAGTTGCAATAAAAGTTACTGTAAGCGATGTGAATTGAATAAACGTTCGAAGCATATACCTTCCCCCTACTTATCATAATCCCCGATCTACCAATTATGCATTGTGAATAACCAAGCTTCAGGGGATGAATTTTGAACCATTTTCTCAACTTTAAAATGAATCATTTCTGCATCTTTAAAAGTTTTGGATATAGGGCCAACATATGGCTTATTTAAATCTACCTCAAGCCTAATTGAAGGAATATCAATAAGAACTTCAAAAATTGCTAATTGCCAAGGCCCTCTAGGATCTTGAGCAGATGAAATGAGATATTTCTTACCATTTTGAGGACAATTAATTTTAGTAGAGATGCCCTCACTGTTGCCATTATAAATTCTTTCCATAAATTCCTTCTATCCTACTTATCATAATCTCCGCTTCATCTGCCTGAATTTTTCTTAAGCGTATCAATGAATTCTTGATCAACAATGTATCCTAATTCTTGTGCTTTATGTACATCTCTCCAACATTTTTCGTAATCTCTTAGTATAAAATAAGCAAGGCTTCGGCCAAAATATATTTCTGCGTCTTTAGGGTTCATTTTAATGACTTTAGTAAAATCAAGAATTGCTTGGGTCAAATTGCCTTGTGTTAAAAAAGTATGCCCTCGAATTTTATACGCTAATTCAAAATTTGAATTTATTTCAATAGCTTTAGTAAAATTTAATATGGCTTGATCATAATTTTTTTCTTTACTATAAGCGTTTCCCTTTTTTAAGTAGGCCTCTGCATTCTTAGTATTTAAGTCAGATTGTTCTATATGATCTGATTCAAATTGCGCTAAGTTGCTGTGAATGTTATTGATACCTGCTATGATTTCCAATTTCTTTAAATGATCTTGAGACCTCTTGAACTTTGAACGGTCATTAACGTATTTCTCGTATAACTTTACAAATCGGTCACCCATTGTACCACCAAGATTTTCTGCAAGTTCTGTTGACATGCCAAAAGGGAAATCTTCCATAATTTTATTAGTCCCTAAAGCAAAACATGCCTTGGAATAGAGTGGGTCGAATCTTGAGAATGTATACCCTTTGGGCATAAACGTAGACCTTCTTGGATGATATAAATGTAAATATAATAAATCCCAATGTTTTCCATCTATACAGACTGTTTCAAAAATATCAACTGGTTCATTTATTAAAGAGACTTCAACTGATCTGAGTCTATGAAATAAAAGTATTGCTCCACACGCACATCTTAATCTTTGTATATATTTAATTTCCCCCCAATGTCCGTTTACAGGGATTGGATTTGTAGCCGAATGACCAAATTCACCAGTAGCGCTTGATATTTGATCACATTCTTCTCCCGCCAACATCTTCTCCTTAAGCTCAACTGGGTATAGCTTTTCAATATCTTTAGCCTGTTCTTCTCTAGTCTCATCAACAAAATCTTTAGATTTCTTTTTAAAGAAAGGGAACATGTCTGACAACCCTTAAACGATTTAAACTAACATAATCACGAATTTATAATTAATATTTAAGATACAATCTCAAATACTTTAATGCTCTTCATTAATATTACGTATCTATCCATCCAAAAAATACCTAATTTCCATAAAGATATAGGATTGTATTGCTCTATCCCTGCTTTAGCGAGCCATTCACGACTCCATTCAAAACATAATGCTCGATTTTCTTTAGGGTTAGTAAATAGCAGTTTTGCCAAAGCCTGGCTTGCTTCTTCGACAGATTCATCAACTTCACCCTGAAAAATATTCCATCGTCGCAATGCTTCCTGAGAAACAATATTTCTAAAGCTTGGAATAACTTCAGCAATAATTTCTCTATTTTGATACTCTGCTGTTAAAGCAACTGCCACAAGACCAACAAGATAAAAATAAACACATTTGTTAAACATCAAATCTTGACTAATACTGTTAAGGGCATACTGGCCTAAATCACTTTCCCGAACACTTACTTCGTCATCAAGAACAAACAATTGAAATAGTGCCCTACTTAACTGCTCAGGGGTAACAGGACTTCTCCCTTTTTCAGAGCTGTTCTTAACAGTATGCGGATCTGTTGTTGATTTTGATTTCTCAAAAAATTCATATAAAATCGGGGCTACTTCTAGAAGTTTAATAGCATTTTGGTAACAAGGATCGGACATAAATGGCACAAGAACAGCATGATATTCTTTACTTACATAGACCTCACTCCCTTGTCTTTTTGCTTCTTCCTTCCCAAGCTCGAACATATACCTAATTGCCTCTCTAGCTTTTTCAAAATTTACCCCTTTTAATTTTTCTTCAAATGAATTAGATTGATCGGACATAATATTTCCTTACCAACTTATCATAAACCCTGCAATGTCCTGTAACTACAATTACAGGATTAATTTTGTCTGCGAAAATCGTCCACACATATTTACCCAAGATGCAATTTTTTAAAAATCATAGCATTATGCATTGTCTGAGAATTGTTATCGATTATAGCAAGAATTTATCTTCCTTTTTCTAGTCTGACACTTGCTATTACAATCTATTTTTTCAAACATATAAATAAAAAACCCTCGCCCTGCTGAAGAACTCTCAGCCCTGCGAAGGTTTTTATTATTTTAACGTGGCGGATTTACCCCTTCAAACTTCGCCACTTTTCGAAGTATTAAATTCAATATACTCCCCTACGCTGTTTTTGTAAATATTTATTCCACGAAATGATCAACGGACTTCTTTAACACCTTCGCAATCTTGGCCATTGTTTCCAGCGTCGGAATAGATAGACCATTTTCATATCGAGACCCTGGCGCTCCTGGATAAGGAGCACCAGGGTTCGAATTGGAAGCACTGGTGGGCAGGGAAGGATTCGAACCTTCGAAGCGCGGACGCAACAGATTTACAGTCTGTGCCCTTTAGCCACTTGGATACCTGCCCTTAAACTTCTGTCATTCCCGCAAAAGCGGGAATCCATATCTGGAGCTGGCTAGAGGCTTCGAACCCCCGACCTGCTGATTACAAATCAGCTGCTCTACCAACTGAGCTAAGCCAGCGAAAACACAAAATAAGCGTAAAGTGGGATGTAATATAGCAAAATTGACTATCCCTGTAAAGGTTAAACGGCCTAAACAGCCTGTTTTGGTTTTAGCGAGCACTTGGCTGCGCATAAGCTCAAATAAACTAAAATGATCATCCACATCAACGGCTTATATTGTAAAAGCACATAATACCGACTGACATCTTTAAAGAATATTTGATGATCAATGATATTAAATATAAGACTGGCGAATACAAGGCATGTTATCACCAATATGCTTTTTTTACTTATTTCAGAATAAAATAAATAACGCAAAATGAAAAAATAAGGAACAACCATAAAGGCAAGGGCGTTTAAATACGCAAGGGGATTAAATAAAAGCCCGCATACAAAAAGACAGGAATAGTCCAGATAAACTGTTTTTATTTCTTTGTATTTTGTAAAAAAAGTATCGTAAAAAAATGCGCTGAAAAAAACAAAACAACTGGCCCCCCAGAAATAATACACTTCTGGCGTTAGCCGCGTCTTGATCAAATAGTAATCAAGAACATAGTGCGGGTCATGCCTGGCAATAAAAAACCAGGAATAAAATGAAAGGAAAGAATTATTTTTGGCCGAATAAAAAAGGTGCGCCGGGGAAGATTTTAATAAAATGAGCCAATCGTTAAGGTACCTTAAATTAAGGTCAAATCCGGAATAGACCGACGGCAATAAAAGAAAAAACAGGACCATTAAAACAGTAAAACCCAGCAATTTAAAACGCCTTGTTAAAACAAAATAAACAACAAAAAGGAGTGGGAAGAACTTTATCATCAGGCTAAAAGCCAAAACAACAGCCGCCCAGAAATATTTTTTGTTTATTTCTAAATACATCGTTAAAACCATAAGGGAACATAAAAGGATATTGATCTGCCCAAGGGTGATATTGTTAAAAATAAAACGGCCGGTCAATGCAAGCAGGCAAACAATGATCAAAAAATCCCGAGGGCTTGAAAACGACATCTGTTTAAGCTTATAAAAAAGATAAAATATCAAATAAAGCGAAAGAATATTCAGAATATTCCAGATGTAAAGCGCCGCGGTTTTCTTGAGCATGGCTAACGGAGAAAAGACTAAAGCAAATAACGGAGAGTATTTAAATTCTTCAATGCCGTCGTGGGGAACATAAACAGGCGCTTTGGCTAAATAATGTTGGCTGGAGGTATAATAAACATCAAAATCTCCGCGGGTGCGTTTAGGAGAAATGGAAAGTATCAAAGAAACGGTCAGTATCAGCACAAACAGGATCATGCCGTAGCGGACGTAATTATTTTGTATATTTTGCGTGATGTCAGCCCCTTTAATGATTATAAGATGCTTTTCAACTTGTATAAATACAGGTCAAAAAGTTGCTCTATAAAATCCAAATATGTCCTTGGATTTAACTTACTGCTCCCATAGACCCTGTCGATAAAGACAAACGGGAACTCCACGGCCTTTTTATACCTTCCTTTAACCAAGATCTCTAAAAGTATCTTAAAACCTCTTGGTATCAATGGCGTATTATCAATAACGCTTGTTTTTAAAATAAAAAAACCTGACATCGGGTCTTTAATACGGGTCAGTGGTTTTACGGACAGCATCGCTAAATTAGTCCCCAGCAGCCTTATCTTGGGCCAATTTTCAATCCCGCTTCCCTTGATAAATCTTGAAGCAACAATAATGTCCGCGCCTTGCAGTTCCATATCTTTGATAAGCAGCGGGATGATCTCCGGAGGATGGCTTAGGTCAGAATCAATCACGCAAAGCAATTCACCGGAAGTTACTTTAAACCCGTCTAAAACAGCGGAAGCGAGCCCTGACTTTTTCTCCCGATGCACGACCTTTATAGGATGGTCCTGGGCAAGCTTTTCTGCAAGGGCACCCGTGCCGTCCGGAGAACCATCATCAACAATGATCAGTTCGTAGGGCACAGACAAGCAGGCCTTGATGCGCGTTACCAGGCTCGTGATATTCCCTGATTCATTATAAGTCGGTATGATAATGGAGATCATTAAATTTTCACCTTTGCCAGCCATTTTTTATTGGTTAAATACCATGCTACAGTGCGTTTAAGGCCTTCTTTAAAGCTGACCTTTGGGTGCCAATTCAATATCTTCCCTGCCTGGGAGATGTCCGCCCACGTTGCCTTCATATCAGTCTTGTGAAAAGCTAAATTATTAATGCCCGCCTTCTTGCCTAATAATCCTTCAATAAGGCTGATCATTTCCGTTAAATGATAGGGCTTATTGCCTCCTAAATTAATGGTCTTAAAACCGGTTTTTTTAAGGCCTTTAATGGTCCCTTCAGCGATGTCATCCACATAGGTGAAATCTCGGCTTTGAGAACCGTCGCCAAAAAGCTGGATGGGCTTGCCTTCATCAATCCACTTGATAAAACGAAAAATGCTCATGTCAGGACGGCCGGCAGGGCCGTAAACAGTAAAATACCTGAAGATCGTAACGTCTATTTTATAAAGATAATGGTACGTGTATGCAAGCACTTCCGCGGATTTCTTGCTTGCCGCATAAGGTGATATGGGAGTGTTCACGGACAAATTTTCCTTGAACGGCATTTTCTGCCCTGCATACAGCGACGATGTTGAGGCAAGGATGAATTTCTTGATATTATATTTTCGGCAAAGTTCGAGGAGATTTAATGTCCCGTTACTATTCGTCGTAAAATAGACAAAAGGGTTCTCCATGCTATACCGTACGCCTGCGCGGGCAGCCAGGTTTATCACAGCACCGCATTGATGTTTTGAAAAAATACGGTTGAGCGCGGAGTAATTCTCCATATCAACTTTATAAAAAATAAAATTCTTATGCTTTCTTAGATCTTTAAGACGATGATGTTTTAATTTCACATCATAATAATCATTAAGATTGTCCACACCGATGACAGTCGTCCCTTTATCCAATAACTTTTCCGCGGTTTTAGAACCAATGAAGCCGGCAGCGCCGGTTAGAAGGATTGTTTTCATGGCTTTCTCCCCCACTCACTATTTAAGATCGCTTCAAGATCATACTTGGGCTTCCAATTCAGGATTTTTTGGGCTTTAGCGGACGAGGCGATGACATTCGCCAGATCTCCCGGGCGTCTGGGGGCAATTTGATAAGGCACGGGTTTTCCGGCAACACGACCGGCTGTTTTGATAACGTCCATGACGGAAAAACCTTTGCCATTGCCAAGATTGAAAATTTCATTCTTAATGCCGCGGTCGAACCCTTTTAAAGCCAACAAATGGGCATTGCACAGGTCCATCACATGGATAAAATCACGCACACCTGTCCCATCAGGGGTTTTATAATTATTGCCGCAGACATTCAACCTTCCCTTGCCGTGAAGTGCCCGTATGACATTGGCGATCAAATGCGTTGGCATTGGCCTGCCCTTGGAGGGCCAAGCCCGACGAGTGTCCCAGCCTGCGACATTAAAATAACGTAAGGCTATATGATCGACCGCATTGGCGCGGGCCATGTCATTTAAGATCTGCTCAACTAAATGTTTCGAATTGCCATAAGGATTGAGCGGCATGACCGGGTCTTTCTCCATGATCGGCACACGTTTGGGCTGCCCATACACCGCGGCAGTTGAAGAAAACACGATGCGGCGCACCTTATGCTCTTGCATCGCGCGTAATAAATTGAGGGTGCCCCCTACATTATTACGGTAATACAAAACCGGTTTGCTGACGGATTCCGGAATAATTATCTTGGCGGCAAAATGCAGAACAGCATCAATACGGTTATTTTTGAACAATTTCAAGCAGTCAGCTAATTGGCACAGATCACCCTTGATAAATTTGGCCTTGGGAGCAAGCCATGGCTTTACACCCGTTGAAAGATCATCAAAGACGATGACCTTATAGCCTGCTTCAACGAGCATTCCGGCCATGTGGGAGCCGATGTAACCAGCCCCGCCGGTGACAAGAACACTTTTCTTAGAAGATCTCATATTGGCCCTCCTTTTGAAATATCTGCTCAGCTAATCCCATAACATCATTTACCTTAATAGCCGCGTTCGGGCCGGCTTTCAATATAAAACCCTTGGGCCCAAGCGGCTTCCAGCGCTCTGCGTTGATGCCCGGCTCATCACGCATAAATAAGGAAATAACACTGACTCCCACACCTGCCGCCACATGCACAGGGCCGGAATCGTTGGAAATTAATAAACGTGCCCGGCGCAAAAGACTCACGGTCTGGGCCAGTGATGTTTTTCCGGTTAAATCCAAGATCTGGGATGCCTTTTGTGTTTGCCGTAAGATATCTTGCGCAGAAGTGCTCGTCTGCGGGGAACCGATCAAAATAATTTTCACAGGGTAGCGCTCTGTCAGCCGGTCAATTAATAAAGCAAAATCAGCAGCAGGCCAGCACTTGGCCGGGTCTGAAGCGCCGGGATGGATGGCGATGAATTCATTGGGCTTTAAATGGGTTTCCTGCATCCAGGCCAGCACCGAGGCCTCTGCCTCTTTTTGCGTCGGCACAAAAATATCCAGATCACCCTTCTCAATGCCAATGGCTTTTAAAACATCCATGCAATACTCTGCTTCATGTTTTTCCCCTAAAGCCCTGACATCTTTTAAAGGATGAGTGAGTAAAAATCCAAATTTATTATTCTTATACCCTAAACGAAAAGGTATGCCTGCCCAATAACAGGCTGAATTGTAACGGCGCTTGGTATGGAAAATAACAGCAAGATCAAATTTCTTGGAACGCAGTTGGCCTGCCAAGCGCAAAAACCCCAATGGTCCCTTCTGCCGTCCTTGACGGTCATCCACTAAAACTTCATCCACATAAGGATTGCCGTTGACCAGGTCATAGGTGCTTGGCGTGACCAAAACAGAGATCCGCGCCGCAGGATATGCCTGGCGCAAGGCCTTGATCGCCGGTGTCGTCAACACCACGTCGCCGATGCGGTCAGTACGCACGATCAATATATTATGAAAATTTTTGGGCAGCATTGATCACATCTTCCACTTGAATAAAGGACATACAATTATGTAATGCCTTGCTCTCTGGGTTTTGGCACCGCACGCATTGTTCATTGTGCCTGACAACCGTTGATTTTTGGGACCAAGGAGCATAGATATTAATATTCGTCGGCCCCCAAAGCACAAGTACCGGCACATTAAAATAACAAGCCAAATGCATGACACCGCTATCATGGGTCAAAGCCCATGCACATTTCTTTAATACAAAGGCCAGTTGCCTCAAGTTGATCTTACCTGCCAATGACAGCGACGGTGATTTCATGCGTCCCTGGATATCCTCAATGATCTGGGCATCTTTAGCATCCCCCACAAAGACTATTCTTTGCACGGCTGACAGATGGTCTGCCACTGCCGCAAAACCCTGGGGATGCCAGCGCTTGGCAGAATCCGCAGCGCCGGGTGCTATTACTATAAAACTTTGTCCCTTCAAAGCCGGCGCCACTGCCCCTTCAAAAAACTGCTCATCATCCTTTGTTGTTAAAACAGCATACTGCTTTTCTGAAAAAGCATCAAAATCATAGACCTGACGCAGGCGGTTTAAATGCATCTGTTTCTTATGGACCTTGTCAATCCCGGGGATTGACGAGGTCATTATAGGAGTTGCGTACCGTGGCATCAAAAAGAGCGCCAGTGCCGTACGCCGCAGGTCCACCACGCAATCATAACGCCCCCGGCACAAATCCAAAAACCATGCGAATTTTTCTCTCAAAGGCGCCTGCTTATTGAACACCTTGACCCCAAAATTAGGATTATCCTCAAAAAGTGAAACTGCCTTGGGGCCTGTCACCACATCCATTTTCGCCTGAGGAAAATCTCGCCGTAAAATATCAATGACCGGGCAGGTCAGGACCACGTCCCCGATATTCGTCTGGCTGACGACCAAAATACGTTTAGGCCGTGATTTTTTTAAAAGCCTGGAGAACATCATCCACCGTCACTGATTGCATACATACATTATTAGTACAACTTAAGTGATAACAAGGCGCTTTATTGCACCCCACGTCTTTAAAAATGACCTGGACACGTCCATAACCCCGAGGCCCGGTGATCTCCGGACGGGTGGGGCCAAAAATACCGACCACATCCGCGCCCACACTATGTGCCAAATGCAAAGGCCCGGAATCCCCAGAGATCACGGCCACTGCCCTGTTATAAAGCGCCAGCGATTGCCCTATCGTGACCTCTCCTGCCAAAACCACAACTTTTGCATCAGCAGCTTGGGCAATACGTTCGCAAGCCCCTTTGTCTTTATCTAATCCCGGTAAAACAATCCGCAAACCAAATTCCTGGCTCAGGCGTTTGGCTAAAAGCACAAAAGAACCCTCGCTCCAGCGCTTGAGGTCCCAATTCCCACCGGTATTCAAAACTACATATTTCTCCGTTGATCTCAAGCCTGCCTTGCTTAACTTAATGTCTATATCCTGCATATCTGCTTCTTTCAAACGCAGTTCGCATAAACGGTCCTGCACCTTAATGCCGTAACCTTCTAGGACCTTTAAATAATAATCACAACGATGGATGTCCCCGATATTCAAAGGGATTTGATAGAAAGGGATCCCGGCTAAATAAAGCATCAAGGCCCGTGTCCTGGAACGGCGCAATAAAAAGGCCATGTCAAATTTTTCTTTTCTCAAATACCGGATCAGCTTGTATTTTCGCCAGAGAAAACGGTGTTTGCCCCTTTCATCATAAATAATGATCTTGTCCACATAGGGGCAATAATCCAGGACTTCTTTGACCCTGGGCACGCACAAACAGGTGATACGCGCCTGCGGATACGTCTTTTTAAGCGCCTTGAAAACGGGAATGGAAAAAACCGCATCCCCCAGCCAATTAACATTAACGACGAGAATATTGTTCATACACCCTCAATGTTTCCTTCAGCATCCTGTTAGCGGAAAAATGCTGTTCTGTACTTGATCGTGCCTGCTGCGCCATGACTTTAGATCCCTGTGGATCACGCAGGACCTTTATAATACGATCAGCCAAAGCTGACAGATCATTAACAGGGACTAAATAACCGCTCTTGCCGTCTTCGATCAGGTCAACCAAACCGCCAATCCTGGAAGCCACGACAGGAATGCCGCAGGCCTGGGCCTCTATCACAGACAATCCCAACCCTTCCATTAAAGAAGGCATGACAAAAACATCAAAGGCGCACAAAAGCTCCTGAGTTTGATTAATGGTATCTTTAAAATGCACATGGGCTGTTAACTTTAAGTCTTGGACCAATTTCTTTAATACAGCTTCTTCAGGGCCTTGGCCTGCGATCAGCAAATTGGCCGAAGGCACTTGCTTTAGCACAAGAGGCATGGCCTTGATCAAAATATCAATACCTTTAACATCTGACAAACGTGCGATGATCCCGATGAGCGGGCCGTCTGCTATCCCCCATTTTTGCCGTGCTGCCCGACGCATTTTTTCATCAGTCATCACAAAACGGTCAAGATCAATGCCATTGGCGATCAAATGGATATTATTTGAGGCAACCCCAAAATCTACACTTAAATGCCGGGCCACGGGTTTGCTGATGGCAATAACGGACGCACCCCAACAAGGAAACATTTTCCTAAACCAGCGCGGCCTAAAAAAGCCGTGACAGGTGGTGACCATCGCCGCACCGGTCGCACGGCTTAAGAAAAACCCCAGCACCTGGGTGACCCGCGTCTGGGCGTGGATAATGCTGATCCCTTCTTTTCTGATCAAGCCATTGAGCGGACCAAAACTTAGCCATAACTTTGGTGAAGCTTCTGATTTGGTGCGTATATTAATAGTAACATGCCGCATCCCCGCCGCTTCCAGGCGAGGCACACAATTCCCGCCGCTGGAAGCCACCCATACCTCATGCCCTGACTTGACCAAGGCCTCACCCAGGGTCAAAACATAACTGGTGATGCCGCCGGTATTAAAATGCGTTGTTAAAAAAAGGATGTTCATTTGATGAATTGAAGGACCTTTTTAGCTACTTCTTCCGGTGAAATATCATTCATGCACGCATGGGTCTTGATCTTACAAACGCCCGAATAACAAGGAGAGCATTTCATGTCTTTATGCAAGACCACGTTTTTATCCGCCGGCGGCATATGACGCCGGGCATCTGTCGGCCCAAAAAAAGCGATGATAGGCACGGCGCTGGCAGCTGCTACATGTAAAGGGGCTGAGTCCGGTGAAATATATACCTTGCAATGTTTGATCAAAGCGGCCAACTGCAGGATGCTTGTTTTTCCGATGAAGCTCGCGGGTTTGGCACGGGCCTTGGTGATCAATTTCCGGCCCAAGGACCTGTCTCTATCCTCTCCGGTCAAGATCACCCGGATATTCTTTTGGCCTAAAATATCGCACAATTTAGCCATGTGTTCCAAAGGCCAATTTTTAGTGGGCCACTGGGGCGAAGCTGATATGTTCAAGCCCACAAAAACCTGACCGTCGCTTAACCATTCGCTGTCTAATAACCCCTTGGCATGGGCCTCATCTTTAGGCGAAGGGCACAATTCCAGGCGAAGGGCCGGGTCATAATCAATGCCCAGCATTTTCAGGATGCGGAATTGATGTTCCACCGGCGGGATATTACGGATATTGTTCTTGATTTTCTTCGACAATAAAAAACTGAACTTCCCGTTATCATAACCGTACGATTCCTTAGGGATAGCCAAAAAGGACAATAAATGGCTCACACGGTTATTTTGCAGGTCCACCACTTTATCAAAATGATAGCGGCGTAATTCCCTGCTCTTAAGCCAGAGGGCCTTAAGGTCCCTGGACCGGGGGTCAAACACAATGACCTCATTGATATGCGGGCAATTTTCCACAATGGCACTGGCCTGCGGGCTGGTTAAACAACAAATTTTCGCGTTAGGAAATTTATAACGGATGGCTTTAAATGCCGCGGTTGACAAGACCACATCCCCCACCGCCGTCATTTTAATGATCAGTACCTTTGCCGCGTGCATCAGTTCTTTATAAACAGCGATGGTGGCGTCACACATCAGCGCCAGCGTATAGCGCTGTGCTATTTTCTTTTTTGCCTCAGTGACAAAACCGGCGGCAAGCCTGGGATCATGTAAAATGCGTAAGACCGCGGCAGCCATGGCCTCAACATCTTTAGGCAAGACCAAAAGCCCTGTTTTTTCATGCTCAATGATCTCCGTCACTCCTCCCACCCGTGTGGCCACCACAGGGACACCGGCAGCCTGGGCTTCGATGATCACCCGGCCAAAAGCTTCCTGGGTTATCGTTGAGAGGACCAGACAATCCGCCTTGCTCAAAAGTTCCGGGATATCACGGCGATTGCCCATGAATTCAACTTGATCCGCGATCCCCAAACGTTTGGTCAACAAGAGCAGTTCATCCTTGTAAGCCTGCTTTTTAGGGGGAGCGTCGCCAATGATCTGTATCTTTACTGAAGGCAGTTGATGGATCACGCGCGCCATGGCTTTTAAAAAATAGGGATGGCCTTTAAGCGGAGTAATGCGGCCGATCATCACGACCGTAAATGCTTTTTTATCTGCTTTAGACGGCCGCGGCAGGTTGAATTTTTCAACATCAACACTACGGGGAATGACCCGGATATTTTCCGCGGGTGTCGCGAAATCCTGCACCATGTGCCGGCCGATCACCTCGCTGATGGCGATGACCATTTTTCCCCATCCCATCACCTTGCTTAATAAATGGGTGGAATAATAACCATGGCAGGTGGTCAGAAAATGCGCTTCAGTTTGCCGGCAGGCAAAAAAAGCGATCCACGCGGGTACCCTGGAACGGGCGTGCACGATATCAATTTTTTCTTTGTGGATAATACCCACTAATTTACCAATACAGCGATACGCAGTGAACAAATTCTTTTTATGCACCGGCAAGGTGTAGTGTTTGCTGCCGTCGGACTGCAGCTGTGCGACCAAGGCCCCGCCATTAGAAACCACGATAGACTTATGCCCCTGGCCCACTAAATATTTGGCCAAGTCCACTGTCCCTGTCTCAACACCGCCGACATTAAGCTCTGGAAGGATCTGTAAAATATTCACTAGGCGATGGCCTCTAAACCGCTTTGGATAATGGCTTGGTCATCCAATGACTTCAAGCTTATCTTACGGTTTAATAATTGGGTGATCTTTGCCTTCATATCATCCACGGAAGTCACCATTAAATACCCCTGGTCATTTAATTTCAATACAAAATCTTCATATTTATCGCGGGGCGTGTTCCCGTACTGCCCGTGCGGGGAAAAAACGATGGTGCGTTTACCTGAACTCAGGGCTTCAGAGACCATGGAAACACTTTCGCCTGAAACAATGACCAGGTCAGACAATCCTAATATCCCGCCCACCGCTTCAGGTATGTTACGCTGATTGGCAATAATGCACAACGAACAGCGTTCAAAATTCTTGAGACCCTTGGCAATGATCTGCTCGACCACCGCCGGTGTACGACGGGATGTAGTTAATAAAATATCCGCGTTATAATGCAAGGCCGCTTCTTTGACCTGGTCAACCAACTCACGGATCTGGGCTTCGTCAAACTTGACGCCTTGGGCGTCCCCGCCGATCAACACCCCGAATTTAGTACGCACATTCCCTTTTAAATGCGAATAATGCCTGAATAACCCTTCCGTTTGTTCCTTTAAATACGCCGCATTGATCAGATTAGGAGACACCTTGGGGGTGATCAAACGGGCACGCTTAAGGGTTTTAGGCTTGTCATGCTGGGGCAAAACCACTGCATTGAAACGCTCTTTGGACAAAAGGCCGGGTGTTGAAATAGAAATGGATTTGGCCAGATGGTTTTGGCTTAAAATAAAATTGACGCCGGCTGCCTGGGAGCCGCAGGAAACCACATAATCCGCTTTGTATTGCATCACATCCTTATAAGAAGGGCCTGTCAGAAAAAGCTTCAAACAATCTTCTCTTTTTAAAAAACCCGAATACTGCGCCAGGAACACATAAAAAGAAAATAAAGAAACAGCCCAGGCGCCGCGCCATTCTAAAGAAACTATATTTTCTTCGACGGTTTTTCCTTTTTTCTTCAGGACCTCGCGCAAATGACGGCTCACTGCTTGGGACTGGCGCAAATGCCCGGTGCGGCCGTCATCAACAATGATGATCCGTTTATGCGAAGAATATTTGAACAACTTGTAAAACCACAAATACTCCACAGGATGTTCCCTGATCAGGTCTTCAAAATGTTTGGCAGCTTTTGAAACATTCACATAAACATCTTTTTCAAAATCCCCGGTCTGGGCCAGGACAAGGGCCGGAGAAACTTTTAACGTATGCCTACCAATACCTCGACGTTCCATCCAAACCGGGCAAACGGCGCAGCCATACTTTAAAGCGATCCGTATGGCACCTGTCGACAGCGACGTTGCCTTATCAAAGAATGGCACGACCAGGCCTGTTTTACCTCCCTGGTCCAAGACCAGTGAAACTATATCATTATCATGGAGAGCTTTGATGATCTCTTTAGCGGCTGCTCCCGCGGTGATCACATGGGCCCCGGCGATGGTACGGTATTCATTAAGCATCTTGTCTAATTGTGGCAATTTTGGCTGTTCATTAGCCACCACATGGTATGCCCCTTTTGTTATCCCTCCAACCACACTGGCCAACTCCCAACTTCCTGTATGAATGGCCAGGAAGATCACTCCTTTGCCAAGGGCCAAACCATTATCAATATTTTCCTTGCCCTGCAAATTGACAAACTTATCAAAACCGATGCGCTTTATCTTAGGCAGGCACAAAAGCTCCACCGCGCTCTGGACAAAATTAATGAAAACAGCACGGGTCATCTCACGCAGCTGGGACGGAGAATGCGTGCCGGCAAATGCTGTCTTTAAATTAGCATAAACCACCTTTCTTTTCCTGGGTAAAAGGTAATAGCCCATCCAACCCAGGCAGCGGCCTATCCAAAGGTCCAGCCTGATGGGCAGGAGCATGAAAAGAAAAGCCGCTATCTTAATGGCGGCAAACAGAAATGACTTTTTGAAGGAATTCATCAGACCCTTGGGTTATCTCTAACTGGATTGGAATATAAACTAAACGAACGCCCGCGAACAGGCCTTTAAAAGGCTTTAATTTAACCGCGTCTTTATGCGTTGTCACAAGCACTTGGGCTTTTCCGGCACGGCAAAATTCCACCATGCGTTGAACATCATCCCTTGTATAAACATGATGGTCCATGTAGGTAAATAATTTAAGGATTTTGGCGCCGCAACTTTTTAAACTCGACTCAAATGAAAGCGGATCACCGATCGCGCAAAACCCGACCACAGGCTTGTCATTTAAAAAATTCTCCGGCATGCGCTGGGTATCAAAAACATCTACAACGCCAACACTTTTATAACGGCTTTCCACGATCAGGGCTTTGGAATTGATCTCTTTGAGCTTGGAGGACAAAATTTGCGTACTGCCCAGGGCCCCGGTCTTAGTCAGCACAAAAACATCCGCCCGTTTTAAAGAAGACAAGGGCTCGCGCAAGATCCCCGCCGGTAAAAGATGGCCACGACCAAATGGATTAGCCGCGTCAATGGCCACGATATTGAGGTCACGCTGCAAGGGCCAGTGCTGAAAAGCATCATCCGCAATGTACACATCCACCGGAAAGGCGTTATTACGGATATTATTAACACGGTCAGCCCCGGCCAGGACCGGTATTAAAGGTATCTGCTCGTTTAACATATCAACCTCATCACTGCCCTTTGATGCCTGAGGCATATAGCCACGCGTCAAAACAACCGGCCTTAGCCCCTTATCTTTCAACTTTCGTGCCAGCCAGATCACTAAAGGGGTCTTGCCTGCCCCTCCAACGGTTATATTGCCGATACTAATGACAGGTTTGGCGGCCTTGTAAGCGCCTTTTAGATGATAGAAATTTCGATGGCAAAAAACGCCCGCACCGTAGATTAAAGAGAACGGCATCAACGCCCAAGTTATCAGTTGGGCTATGAAACCGCTGCGTTGGCCTTTCATGATAGAAAGCAAATATTGATTCATATACTTACCCTGTCATTCCCTCGTCACACATTGTCATTCCCTTGTCATACATTGTCATTCCCGCGAAAGCGGGAATCCATACATGTCGCCAAGTGCTCCAAGCTTCGCTTAGTAGCCCCCTGATTAGCAGCAATGACTTTACGAGCCGCAACCCCTAAAGCCTCACGTTTTGCCGCATCAGCACACAAGTCCCTGACAGCCGCCTCAAAACCATGCGCGTCCTCTACCTGCACAATAGCCTTACCCTCTTTAAAACAAGCCACAATATCCCTAAAATTCTCAACCTTGGGCCCAATAATGACCGCTTTTCCCAAAGACGCCGGCTCAATAATATTGTGCCCCCCGCCGACGCATAAACTTTTCCCGACAAACACCAAGGAAGCTTTGGAGTACAAAGAACGCAGCTGGCCGATGGTGTCAATAACGATAACGTCCTTAAAACCACGACGAGTGACAAGTTCTTTGATCTGTGCTGACCTATCAACATGGCGAGGTACAATCACCAAACGCCACCGCGGATCATCTTTAATAATCTTGTCATAAACATCCAGCACGATCTCTTCTTCACCCGGATGCGTGCTGCCCGCCACCCACCAAACCTCATCCTTGCCCAAACTGCTAACAGGAGAATCTAAATCTTTGGGCAGATCATCAAATTTTACATTTCCCGTCACAACAACACGCGAAGCTTCAGCACCCAACTCCATGATCCTATCGGCATCCTTTTGGCTTTGCATGCACCAGACAGAAACCTGATTCAATATCCCTTTAAGTAAAAAACGGATGGCTTTGTAACGCCCAAAAGAAGCATCAGAGATCCGGCCGTTGATCACGCCCAAGGAAACTTTTTTAAGGTATAACTGCCTGTAAAGATTCGGCCAAATTTCAGTCTCAACAACAATATACATTTTAGGGGCGATCAAGGACACGAAAGCCCCAGCGACAAAACTAAAATCTATCGGAGAAGGAATTACCAAAGCCCTGTCTTTTAAACGTTCCCGGGCCAATTCGTAACCGGTTTTGGTGGTGACCGTTGCTATGATCTGACACGCGGGATAATTCTTTCTCAACTGGTCAATAAAACCGTCAATGACCATCACTTCGCCCACACTGACCGCGTGTATCCAGATATTGTCCTTGGCCTTTATCTGCCCTTTGACTGCAGGCGAAAAAAGTCCAAAGCGCATGCAATAGCCCTTATACCCGCGCTTGGTCAAAAGCAAATAAGGCAGGTAAACAAGCGCATAAAGCAGAAAGACAAGATCATAGACCAAAAACATCCAAGTATTATAACCTTAGTGTCTTTTATTTACATTTAAATTTTATAGATTCCCCTCTTTTTATACAGAGGGGTCAGGGGAGTTTTTTGTCATTCCCAAAAACTCCGGCAGGCTCTTAAGCGGCTGGATACTGATGATCACCGGCACAAAACCAGGAGCGTTTTGCAGCTGTGCCAGCATGGCAGGGTCGATGTGAAACTTGATCTCACCACCACCATTTTGCACTGTCATGACTCTACTTACCTTGTCGGCATTGAAATCAATACCACCGGTATTGTTCAACCTTGCTTTCGATGTGATCACATTTTTTATAACATCACTGGCCTGGGCAAAATCTAAAGCATCAAACCCTTTTCCCAATGAGATCAATTTGACGGCCTTTCCAACATAAAATTTTAATTTCTCAGCTTTTTCAAGCACTCCGCCGTGGTGGTGCTCAGATAAGCTCCAAGCAACGTCAAAGACAAATTTGGCCCACAGCTTCCTATATTGTTTTCTTTGGATCACATCAACATCCCAAACCTTGGCCAATGGCTCCATATTCTTCAAATAATAAGCCCGGCCCATTAAAATATGGCCGTCTTGAAACTTTAAATCTATGGCTGATACCTTTTGGTTTAAAACAATCTTTAAATTTTCTACTTTAACATCTGATAAAACATCCACAGCCTGGTTTAACCTGGGCATCATTTTTGCCAAAACGTTTTGGAATTCCGTCTCTTCTTTTAAATCGGACTGCTCTTCGCCTACCTTTAACTTGTTTTCCTCTCCCTCTTGCTGCAAGAGGGCAAGCCGGTCGCGGATACTGTCCAAATCAACCTTGACAGGAGCTTCTTCAAGTTGGGTAATAGCTGGTGAGCCTTTGACCCTAAGGGATTTCTGTTTATTATTTTCGATCTTTCTTAGATACACCCAGACAATACCTGCAACAGCAGCCGCAACAGCAACAGATAAATAAACCCATGAACTGCTTTTGGGCGTCTCAACGGGCTTAGCTGTTGCGGACGTTACCCCTGTCTGGGGAGTTGGAAGTTTTTTCTCAGCTGGCCCTTCTGCCTGGGACTGCTTTTTAGGTTCAACAGGTTTTTCCTTTCGAGGCTCCTTATTTGCTTCCTCAGACTTGGCCTTTTCAGATTGTTTTTTTGCCTCTGCAGACTTGGTAGATCTTTCCCTAAAAAATCCGCTCTCTGTCTCGGCCTGCTGTTTTTTGGAAGGGCCTTTTTCTGAATCAGGAATTTTTGGCGTTGGAGACTTTTTCTCCCATTCCTTGGCAAGATTTTCATCAGGACTATAATTCCCCTCAGTTTTATGGATAATCCCCTTGCCTTTTTCCCAACGGGCCTCGTAAAGAAGCCCATCGTCATCATCAATAATATAATTGTCTGAATGTGCCAAATTATTGAATATAGCATCTCCTCCTACATATGGATAAACATTACTGCTATAAGCATGAAACCCAAGATATCTCAATATGATCAAGTAATACATTGAAAAAATGTAGCAGGGCCCCAACAAAGGCCTGCTGGAGTCTGCTGTACTAAGAAGGCGCATAAACGGAAAATCTCTTCCAACTTCAATGGTCTGGGTGTCATCATAATGCAATTTAGATGCCAGGTAATCTGCAACTATTTTTAAGGCCTTTTCCCGGGAAAGGCCACTAATTCTTTCTTTAAGATTACTCATATCTATGTTCAACCCGGTATCTTCATCAATCTCCTTCTTCTCGATCTGATACCTTCTTTCCCATTCTTCATTGGTGCCAACTCCCACCAATTTATTGTGTTTTGTCCTTCTTGGAATAACATAGCGGATCCTGGAATCCGGAGGGATTGATCTTAAGACCTTGATTTTCCCGTTTTCAATATCAGTTATATCCAATGAGTCAGGTTGAATATCGGGGGATTGGAAATCAATCCTTTCAGGGACCCCATCAATAATTTGAAAAAGATTGATTATATCTCCTTTTTGGTAACCTCCAATGTCAAGGGTGAAATAAACATTTCGACCGGTCTGTTGTTTTCCCTGTGGTGCAAAAACATGAGGATTCCCTGTATCCCCTTGCATGGAATCCAACCCTGGAATCGCATATTCCCCCACTTCCAAACCTTGCACTCCGGCAAGAACAGCTGAAGCCCCTTTGGGCGGCGAGAAAGGTGGTGTTCCGTGACTCTCGTCTAGTGGCGATTTTGGCTTGGGCTGGCCTCCTGGCGCTGGACCTGGTTTTTTTGAAAACCAATTATAAGCATCGGCCTCATATTCCGCGATTGTCCAGCCAAAATCATGAAATGGCTCATAGAAATGATCACTAGCAAATTTATAAATATTGGGAAAATATTTCACAATCGCCCCTAAAAACATCACCTTTCCAAAGGTTTTAATAAAGTCCCTGCGGCTGAGGCTCTGATTTTTCCATAAAGAAATGGCCTCTTCTGTGGCCGAAGTTTTCTTCGGCTGAAGCTGTCTTGGGAATTCTTTATGCTGTCGTGGCAATACCAAAGGTTCAAGGCCGCTAAGAGCAGGGACCGCAGCTTCTGCACCTCTCGTAAGCCCCAACAAAGAATGTTGGCCGTCGAATTTGACCCTTACTACCAGGCGATACCAATTTTGGGGGTCCCTAACATAATTCTCATCAAGCAGATGAAAAGGCTGCTGGCCATCTTTGTCCTTATGGTTTAAAATGGCAGCTGTCCTGTTCAATCGATCAAGGTCTTGGATATCAGGATCATTTTCAAACAGCGCCTGTTTTATCCCTGCATAAACACCGCTGTCTGTGACCTTATTTATCTTGGGCCAATGTGAGGCTTCCAGTATCATCACTTCAAGGGCCCCGCACTTTTGGATAAAGGGCAAAAAATCAGGATTGGCCGGAGAGGTCCTTGCCGTGTCCAATAAGATGCCTTTGGCGATTTCCATATCAATGCCCCACCTTAATATCATGTTACGGTCTTCCAAAGGTACCAGAGGCAAATATTTATCAGCCAAGACGTCCAGGGTATCAGGCATGGGCAATTGATCATAAAGGACCCTGTTAACCCCACCGCCGTTGATAAACAGCTTGGCTTGCCCTAAATGGCCAAACTGAAGCGCTGCTGCTAACTCCGATTTCTCATTGATTTTTTGCACTGTCTGGGCCTTATCCGCCGTATGCAAATATATGTCAACGTCCTTTACAGGCCCGGCGTAAAAGTGCAAATACTTTTTTAAGTGTTGGGCTTGCCTTAGCAATGACGGCAAATCATCAAATATCCTGATCTGCCGCACACTGGTGCCGGGAGCAATTGTATTTGGATTGGGCAAAAGCACCTTCCTTAAAGAATCCACCATAATGACATTAGTCTTGACACCTAATTTAATTTTTGAGGCTTCGAGGACATATCCATAACTATTGTCTTTTACTCCAGGCCTATGTGCCGGCCTGGTCTCCACTTGAACACTGTCCTCGGGTTCCATCTGGGCCCAGATGGTATTAAACCCCTGGCCCATATGGTCTGGCTTGGTCGACTCACCCAAGGGAAATAATTTGTTAATGATCACATAATCATCCATCCCAGAGGCATTGTCCCTGACTTCAACGACCAAGGCATACTTACCATCAGCGCGTTTAACATAATAAATACAAACATCTATGCGTGGTTTGAGATGGGGGTTTTGGGCCATAAATTCCAATAACTTGTCCCTGGCGTTTTGTATCAATTCACGTATCATGGTCGTAATATCCTGTCCCCGCACTGAAGATGAGAGTTTGAAATCATTACGATGAAAATTTTCTGAGACATTAGAAGGGACTGCTTCTTGCAACTTCTTTTTAAGATCATCAAGTGAAAGGTCCCAGGACTTGGCACTATTTTCATAGTAAATGCGTGCCATGCGTACGGAGGAAATGGAAGAAACTATTTCTCCGGCAGGCAGGAACGTCTCGATACTCTGCCTTTGAGGAAAACTTTCCCCGCCTTCTTCCATCAAAGAAGTCCAGGTCTGCCGCACCAAAGGCGGGATTTCTTCAGGGTTTCCCCGTGCCAGTATGTCTTCACCGGTCAATCTTTTGCCATTTTCCTCATATTCCCGGCCCATGGCTTCAAGAAACTGGTCTGCCCAGCGACCATCTTCCTGGGTGATCAAATTAAGCCAATTACTGACTACGGTATTCAAAATAGAAGGACTTAAGCCCTGCAATGTATGGCTAAGCCTTTCAAAAAACAACAATAATCTTCCCTGAACTGCATGAGTCATGGCTGAGTTTGGCTTAAGCAAGGTCGAAATTTTCTCCAGGTTCTGCGGTGATAATTGCTTAAGCACGCTCCCACTGACATACGGCAAAAGAGGTGCTAAATTGTCACGTAAAAAATCCCTGGGTAAATAATCCAAATTATCGAGGACCTTTGCCTGTCGTTGGGCAGCACGCCTCCCCTGCTGATCAACTGAAGACTTAATAACTTGGACTGTAGTTACAGCAGATGGCACAAGCTTTCGCCATCGCTGGCGGTCAGCATCTGAAATAAGCACGTAATCCTTCCCCAAATAAACGGTACTATAACCCACATTATCGTAAAGATTACCAGTATCTATGGTTCCTTCATTCTCCTTATCAAACACAATCCTGCTACCCAATAATCCATACCTGCCCGGACCATCATTATAAGAGGTGATTTCTTCAAACAACTTCTTTGGATCTTCCTTGCCTGACAAATCAATGCTATATAAAAACATGCCAATTTGCATAAAGACCTTCCCCTTATAGCTGCCTTTGATAGTAGAAATACTTGAATTAGAGTCAACCCAAGAGGGTAAATTTATCTTATTAGTCCGCTGGGTGATATGGTCATAAAAATATAAATACCCGCCTGGGCCCTTGCGGGACATTGTGATGAAATAAACCCCCTGATCATCCGCGCTGATGCTTGAAATCCTTTCCCCATTAGGGAATTTATAAAAATTTTTTGCCTTGGGCTCTGGGTCATTGAAATTGATCCTCTGAATACGGTCAACTCTTCCAATGCTTTTAGATTTGAACGAAGCACGCGGCAACGCTGACGATACCGCAACATAGGTATAACCATCCGGCCCGCGTACGGTTTGATGACCTATTTTCCTGGGGACCTCTGCCATTTTTAAATGCTCAAGGTCAAAAATAGCGGTTGTACCATTGATGGTCATATTAACTATTGCCGGGACCCTGGTCTCTGGATTATTGAAACGGCCCAGCACATCTTGGCTTAGCAGCCTGTTCTTTTTGGTGTATTTGGTCTCCCATGGACCGAAATATGACCCCATCCATATACCTAAACCTAAAAGGATTGGCCAGCGATACTGCCAAATAGAATCACTATCAGAAATTGCTTGGTAATGCAAACACATGAGGTTCCAAAATACAAACCATTGTAAGGACTTGAACCATTTATCTGAATTTGCTGACAAGCGTTGGATAGGTCTGCTCCCTAAGCCTGGATAAAGACTGTTGTAAAATGTCCCAATCAATAAAGACACAAAGTAAAAATAATAAAATGGCTGATCTTGTATAATGGGTATCCCCTCCCAAGGCCGAGTCAGAAAAAGATACAGACCCAGCTGTGCCGCTGGTAACGCTGTCGAAGCAGTAATATTGGAAATTTTTTTGGATAGTTTCTGGGCCTTGGTTTTAAAATCAAGGTCAACGACCAGACGGCCATTGGCCACTTGCTCATCCATAGCATAAGGACCTCGGTAATATGTTTTAGATTTCGAATTCTGTCCGGGGCGAAGGTCCCAAAGTCCTTCTATTGCTTTTGGCTCAACCAATGAATCGGAATCAAACACTACCTCTCCTGTTTTTCTGTCTACAACCAAATAATTGTAAAATGGTGACGTTGGTTTTACTTCTATCCGGCGATATAAAAGAAAATATTCGTCTCCAAGGAGAGCATCACTTTTGAAAGCATAACCTCGCGATAAATACCCTCTTAACTTCTGTATACCCTGCTCCTCAGATATATCAATCACCTTAAACGGCCCCTCTGTCGAGGGTTCCGGCTCAGGAATCGCTGAAGCTTGCACGGCCTTGGTGATCACGGCATTCAAAGCTTCTGGATCTAAAGCCCCTCCTTCAAGATTTCTGAGCAGGCCTTCTTGGGCCTCTGCAGACATGGTGGAAAAACCAGCGAGGCGCTGCAAAACTGGAACAAAAGCACTATGCTCCTTGTCTCCCCTTCTTTGTTCAGAGGCGTGGAAGCCTGTAATTCCATTTTCTTCTAAAGCTAAATTGATCGGCTCCAAAGCCCTTTCATGGTCTTCGGCTTCAGCAGCGGCCTTTTCAACTGTCTGGGGGATAAATAAAACAGAATCGTCGAATTCGACAGGGCCCGCCTCTCCTGGCAAGACATAGACCCGCTGGCTCCCAAAAAAATGGGAACGCGGCAGCCCTACTTCTAAAAGCACCGGGTCCCCAAAAAATAACCGGTCCAGATAATAGACCTTTACCTGCGGCTGGATTTGGGCTTCCAATTCATGGCGCTTGAGGATACTGGGCAAGAATAAAACATCTTTCTGCTGTTTAAGGATAGGGACCAATACTTCTTCCTTGGCGCGGGCAATAAAGTCAGTAATAAAATCATGCCCATTGGTCACTTTTTTCATTTCCTTTAAATGGGCCATGATCTTGACGAATCCATTGAGCATGGCTGTTTTTCGCTCAATGTCTGTTTCTTTTTTCATGGCCTCAAAAAACAACTGGCTTAAGTGATCAAAGGCTTCTTGAGCTACTTTATCTTCGTCTATGACAAAGGTGTTCTTGTTGCTGCGCAGGGTCACTGTGACAGGAAGCCGTATGACGATTTTTTCAGGGAGTAACTGACCTTCTGAATGGACTTCCAGCTCAATCATCCTGCGCGGACCGACCAAAAACGGTACCCTCATCACCTTTCCATAAGCCAGAGATATGTCTGCATTGGTCTCGTCCTCAATTTTCACATCTTCCTTCATCTTTGCCATTACCTCATCCGAATTTTCACTGCCGTAGGGGAGGGGCAAAACTGTCAAAAACACCTTATCATCCATCCCTGGGCCTTTATCTATGACCTCAAAACCGTCCAGGTAAGTATTGATGTGAACAGCATGATTCATCGCGTCCTTAATCAGGAAGCCGCCTTCGAAGCTTTTGCCCAAATGAAGAATGCTTTTAGGGTCAACAGTGGTATTAATCAGATCACCATCTAAAATATATGGCACGTAATTACCGTCACCATATGTTTGTAAAATTTCATCTCTTAATTTCTTTCTAAACCCTGGGTCTTCTTTGAATGCGGCAATGCGGACCTGCGCCTTGGTACCAGCAGAGAAATTCCCTTCAGGTTTATCCAGGGAAATATGGATTTTACCGTCTTTCATATAATATATCTGCCTTCTGGCCTTCCCTCTGTCTTGAGCAGTTGAAGAAGTCCAGCTAACGAGGTCCCCTGACAAATTTCCATTTCTAGCCCTCGATAAGGGTTCTTGCAAATAACCCAATGGTTGTTTCGATCCTTGGCCAAACTGTCCTAATGACCTGAGTATCCCCTGTGCTCTTTGTGTCCAATCACCCGCATTATCTACAACTTCATTGGCCGCGCTGTAGGATTCACCGGACTGTTGATAAACAAGAGTGTTCACCACAGCTTCTCGTGATGACAGGACCGTTTTTAATAACGATGACGAGCTATACCATCTACCATAATTTTCGTCTGCCGAAATTTCGATGTAGGTTGCGTATCTGTCCCAAGGCACATCATCCAACCGTTGTACGTGATAAAGGGGCATTAAGCCCGGCTGGTGGGGCTGGACAGCGGTACGCATAGCGGCGTTATATGATGGTAGTGCTTGCTTGGCCTGGGCAGGTTTAAAATCTGTTTGGATGATCTCATCATTCTGGATATTAAGCATGGCTGAATCTGGTAGACTTTTAATCGTAACCATCGCGGTGTTCCATAAATGTTCATTA
>Ga0206995_1020_pt1 | contig 35722 bp, 25 predicted proteins | sample Alteio_BWMinCont_5_FD_153480 | JGI IMG/M metagenome (GOLD analysis project Ga0206995, IMG submission 153480) | Enriched cells from forest soil in Barre Woods Harvard Forest LTER site, Petersham, Massachusetts, United States -... | ecosystem: Environmental > Terrestrial > Soil > Temperate forest >... | reverse complement strand
CCAAAATCATTCCAATTAATTCCCGTACGGCTAACCACATTGATATCATTCCAGTTGACACCTGCCTTGCTCAATACTCCAAAGTCATTCCAGTTGACACCTGTCTTGCTTAACACTCCAAAATCATTCCAATTAATGCCCGTGCGCGTTAACACATTCATGTCATTCCAATTCACTCCAATCCTAGAAAGCACGTTCAAGTCATTCCAATTAATACCGATACGGGTCAACACGTTCATGTCATTCCAATTCACTCCCGCCTTACTTAGCACTCCAAAATCATTCCAATTAATGCCCGTGCGCGTTAACACATTCATATCATTCCAATTCACTCCCGCCTTACTTAGAACTCCAAAATCATTCCAATTAATGCCCGTGCGCGTTAACACATTCATGTCATTCCAATTCACTCCGACGCGTGTTAAAACATTCATGTCATACCAATTCACTCCCACCTTGCTTAAGACCCCAAAATCACCCCAATTAACACCTATGCGGGTCAATACATTTAAGTCATTCCAATTGACACCTGTCTTGCTTAACACTCCAAAATCATTCCAGTTAATACCTGTCCTGCTTAATACTCCAAAGTCGCTCCAATTAATTCCCGTGCGGCTAACCACATTGATATCATTCCAGTTGATACCCGTCTTGCTTAAAACCCCAAAATCATTCCAGTTAACTCCTGCCTTAGTTAAGACCCCAAAATCGTTCCAGTTGATCCCGTTATGTGTCAGCACATTCATGTCATACCAATTGACACCTACCTTAGAAAGCACTCCCAAATCATTCCAATTAACACCGGTACGGGTCAAGACGTTCATGTCATACCAATTTACTCCCACCTTCGAAAGCACCCCAAAATCATTCCAATTGATCCCTGTGCGGCTTACCACGTTCATATCATTCCAATTGACCCCTATCTTGCTCAACACTCCCAAATCATTCCAATTAATGCCTATAGTACTTAATACTCCGAAATCACTCCAGTTGACTCCTGTACGACTTAACACATACATATCATTCCAATTGACCCCTGTCTTACTTAAGACTCCAAAATCATTCCAGTTGATTCCTGTCCTGCTCATGACCCCAAAATCGCTCCAGTTAATGCCTGTGCGGGTCAAAACATTCATGTCATTCCAATTCACTCCAATTCTGGAAAGCACGTTCAAATCATTCCAATTAACACCGGTACGGGTCAAAACATTCATGTCATACCAATTGACACCCACCTTAGAAAGTACCCCGAAATCATTCCAGTTAATGCCCGTACGCGTTAAAACGTTCATATCATTCCAATTCACTCCTACCTTAGAGAGTACCCCAAAGTCACTCCAGTTGATTCCTGTCTTGCTCAGCACTCCAAAATCGCTCCAATTAATTCCCGTGCGGCTAACCACATTGATATCATTCCAGTTGATACCTGTCTTGCTTAAGACCCCAAAATCATTCCAGTTAACTCCTGCCTTAGTTAATACTCCAAAATCATTCCAGTTAATCCCGTTATGTGTCAACACATTCATGTCATACCAATTGACACCTACCCTGGAAAGTACCCCAAAATCATTCCAATTAACACCCGTGCGGGTCAAGACGTTCATGTCGTACCAATTCACACCTATCCTGGAAAGCACGTTCAAATCACTCCAATTAACACCCGTACGGGTCAACACGTTCATGTCATACCAATTAACGCCTACCTTGGAAAGTACCCCAAAATCATTCCAGTTAATGCCCGTACGCGTTAATACGTTCATATCATTCCAATTCACTCCTACCTTAGAGAGTACCCCAAAGTCGTTCCAATTAATTCCCACCTTACCCATCACTCCAAAATCATTCCAGTTGATCCCTGTCTTGCTTAACACTCCAAAATCACTCCAGTTAATGCCCGTCTTGGTCAACACGTTCATGTCATTCCAATTCACGCCTGCCTTACTTAATACCCCAAAATCATTCCAGTTGATCCCGTTACGGGTCAACACATTCATGTCGTACCAATTCACTCCTACCTTAGAAAGCACTCCCAGGTCGCTCCAATTAACGCCGGTGCGAGTCAACACATTCATATCATTCCAATTCACTCCTACCTTGGAAAGTACCCCGAAATCATTCCAATTAACACCTGTCTTACTCATTACTCCAAAGTCACTCCAATTAACGCCTATACGGGTCAACACGTTCATGTCACTCCAGTTGATCCCAGAAGTACTCAACACTCCAAAATCATTCCAATTGACCCCTGCCTTACTCATTACCCCAAAATCATTCCAGTTAATTCCGGTCCGGCTAACAACATTAATGTCATTCCAATTAATTCCAGTCCGGCTTAAGACATTCATGTCATACCAATTCACCCCTACCTTGCTCATTACTCCAAAGTCATTCCAGTTGATCCCGTTACGTGTTAACACGTTCATGTCATACCAATTGACACCCACCTTGGAAAGTGTCCCCAAGTCGTTCCAATTAACACCTGCCTTGGTTAATACCCCAAAGTCATTCCAGTTAACGCCCATACGGCTTAATACCCCAAAATCACTCCAGTTGATCCCTGTCTTGCCTAAAACCCCAAAATCATTCCAATTAACACCTGCCTTACTTAACACCCCAAAATCATTCCAGTTGATCCCGTTACGGGTCAACACGTTCATGTCGTACCAATTCACTCCTACCCTGGAAAGGACGTCCAAATCATTCCAATTAACACCGGTGCGGGTCAAAACATTCATGTCATACCAATTGACCCCTACCTTAGAAAGTACCCCAAAATCATTCCAGTTGATGCCTGTGCGGCTGACCACGTACACGTCGCTCCAGTTAATGCCTGTCTTGCTTAACACTCCAAAGTCATTCCAATTAATGCCTGCACGACCCATCACTCCAAAATCATTCCAGTTGATACCCGTCTTGGTCAATACTGACAGATCCGACCAATTCATACCTGTCTTGGTCATCACCGCCAGATCGCTCCAGTTGATACCTGCTTCAGATAATGTATTCACGAAACTGCCCAAATCACTCCAGTTAATTCCCGTCGTTGTTAATACTTGAAGGTCATTCCAATTGAGTCCTGTGCGGGTCAACACGTTCATGTCATTCCAATTAATACCTGCCTTGCTTAACACCCCAAAATCATTCCAGTTAATGCCTGTATGGCTTATGACTTGAAAATCATTCCAATTCAGCCCCGTGCGGGTCAACACATTCATGTCGTACCAATTAACACCCACCTTGCTTAATATCCCAAAATCACTCCAATTAATTCCGATACGACTGACCACATCAATATCATTCCAGTTGACACCTGTCTTGCTTAAGACCCCAAAGTCATTCCAATTCACTCCTGCCTTGGTTAATACCCCAAAATCATTCCAGTTAACGCCTGTGCGAGTCAACACGTTCATGTCATACCAATTCACTCCTACTTTAGAAAGTACCCCAAAATCATTCCAATTAATTCCCGAACGGGTCAACACGTTCATATCCGACCAATTCACACCTATCTTACTTAGCACTCCAAAATCAGACCAATTGATACCTGTACGGCTTAAAACATTCAAATCATTCCAATTTATTCCTGCCTTGCTTAATACCCCAAAATCAGACCAATTGATCCCTGTCTTGCTCAATACCCCAAAATCACTCCAGTTAATGCCTGTGCGGCTCAGCACCCCAAAATCATTCCAGTTAATTCCTGATTTGGTCAACACGTTCATGTCATACCAGTTCACTCCTACCTTAGAAAGCACCCCGAAATCATTCCAATTAATGCCCGTGCGAGTCAACACGTTCATGTCATACCAATTGACACCTGCCTTAGAAAGTACCCCAAAGTCATTCCAATTGATCCCTGTCTTGCTCAATACTCCAAAATCACCCCAGTTAATGCCTATCTTCCCCATTACTCCAAAATCATTCCAATTAATGCCTGTCCTGGTTAAAACATTAAAATCATACCAATTGATCCCGACATCACTCATCACACGAAGATCATACCAATTGATATTATTGACCGACAAGACCGTCAGATCTGACCAATTGACACCAACACTACTCAAAGCCGCCAGGTCATACCAATTGATCCCTGTAGACCAGACAACGCCGGCAGTGGTTATGATCGTCATGTCATACCAGTTAATGCCTGTCTTACCCATGATGGCCAGATCATCCCAATTGATACCGGCTTTGGAAAGAACAGCAAAGTCATTCCAGTTGATGCCCAAACTATGCATCTTTTGGAGGTCCGACCAATTGATCCCGCTTTTTGTTAAAACGCTAAAATTCCCCCAATTAACACCGATATTGGAAAGGACGGTAAAATCAGCCCAGTTGACACCTTTCACCGTCAATGCAGCAATGTCTTTCCAATTAATGCCAACATTAGTTTGCACATTGAAGTCATCCCAGTTAATACCTGTTTTGCCGATAGTATTACCAAGGGTTGTTATAATTGAAGAGACATTGGTCTTTAGAGTTGCAATATCTGTCCAACAGATGTTATCGGTACTGGCTTTGATGGCCTTAATATCCTGCCAGTTAAGAGTAGCTTTGATGGCCCCGATATCCTGCCAGTTGATGGTGTTCCCGAGAGAATCTTGAATAACTGTTCCGCTGCCGGTTAATGGGAAAGGAATCGTAGCGGTACAACCACTATTACAAGGTGTCGTTCCAGTTACCGTTACCGTAGCCGTATAACCATTAGCTAAAGCACCTGAGGAAGCAGCTCCTGGTGTCCATGTACTGGTTGATATACAAGTATTAGGAGGGACTTCAGCGGGGCCATTAGCTGTAAAAGAAGCTGTGCCTAAGGTAGTATTCACAGTACCACCCGGATTATAAATTTTTACAGAACATGTATCACTATTAGTAGGATCATCAAAAGCTAATCTTGCGTTATCATTCTCAACCCATACATAAATGTAATAGGCACTATTACTATTACTCCAAATAGCAGCAGCTTTAGGGCCGGTACCAGGGTTTATAGTAAAAGGTGCAGATGTTCCGGGAGTAAGCGTGCCGGATGTGGCTTGAAGAGAATACAATTGGCCGGACGTATTAATGGCCAAATTGGTAAATTGGGCCAGACCATTGACAACTTGAACCGTAGTTGTACCCAACAAAGTACCATTACCAGGATTACTTAAGATAGCTACTGTCACCTGATCGGTATTGTCATTAGCAACGACATTACCATAAGCATCTTCAACAGCCACGACTGGCTGACGTGAAAATGGAATCGAGTGATTGGTATCGGACGGGCTGGTTATAAAGGCAAGCTTAACCGGCGTTCCATAAGACAAGGCCCCCTGTGATCCTGAAGTGGAATAGGGAGAATTATTCTGCGATCCGCCGCTGTAGATATCACTGCCGATGGAAGACTGCGCATCACCGGTGGTTTGGTCCCCGCCGCTGTATTGCGCAAAGCCTACGGAAACGAAAGCTCCGCCCATGAAAAATGCCAAAAAGGCAAAAATTTTCCATGGGCAGTGTCTTGAATTCATTTTTAAACGCTGGTTTTTATAAGACATTCAATATTTCTATGACGCATTTCTACCTAAACGACCGCCTTGAAAAACACCACAACTTGGATCATACCGCTCTAAACAACTCTGTGAATCCGGATCTTTGGCCGCGTAGGGCCTCGCGGACGTCGCATAAATGATCGAGCCAGGCGACTGAAAATCCCCGCCCCGATAGCCGATGCCGACGGTGCCATCCACCCCATTGGCATTGTTCGAATCTATGCCCGGCCAATCCGTATTGGTGGCAAAACCTAAAGAGGTCAAGGTCCCTGTGCCATCCGTACCCTGAAAACCAAGTCCCTCAGGCCTGCCCACGGTCACCACCGGCTCTGCCAAATTCCCGGAAAGTTCCATGTTGCCGTAAAATCCGGCACCACTGCTGACACGGGGATTGGTGGAATTAGTGGTGCTCGCCGCGAAAATACCGACACGCAAAGGCCCTGCTTGCCCGGCGGCGATCCCGCCGCTGCGGCCGTCACCCGAAGTCCAGGGAAGCGAGTTATTATTGATATTCGCCGTATCGCTCAAGGTTTCCGCGCCATTTTCATCCGTGCCGGGAACAATGTCGCCGGGGCTCGGCGCTGTGAGCGCTGTTGTGCCCCAAACAAATTCACCCGGAGTAGCCGGAATGTCCGTGCCGCGCGCCGCTTTTTCATATTCCAATTCAGTGATCGGACGAAGACCTGCCCACTCGGCATAAGCCGCCACATCAGGCCAGGACACATAGCTGACCGGACGCGAAGGCCTTAATGTCGTCGCCTCAGAGGTCGGTATCGCGGAATTCCAGGAAATAGTATTGCGATTAACAACACCCTGGGAATTCTTGCCGCCCACCCGCGCGCCGCCTGAAGTGATATCACGATACGGCTTGGCCGTCGCGGAAAGCGTATTAAAAAACGCCACCCATTGGCCTTCGGTCAATTCATATTTCATTAAATAAAAAGCCCCAAAACCTTTAGGAAAAGAAGCCGGTACCAAAAATGAAGCCCCGCTGGAGAATTCATCGCCCTTGGCCCCGGTATTTTGATAATAATAAGTGGCACTCGCCCCCCCCCGTCGTCTGGATGGCATTTTCATTTTGAATATACCATGGGGTTGTGACCGTGCTGCCCTGCGTGAAAGCATATTCTGTTGAACTGTTCGAAGACCCATCCCCCGCGTAAAAAGCACCTTGAGGAATATAGACCATTTCAATGCCATAAATGGTATGCAAGGTATTCGCTGCCTGGGCCATTGCCGCTGAAACCCCGTCCAAACCATAATTCCAAACAAATTGGACACCTGTCAAAGCAACACTTCCCACGGCCTGGCCTGACCTTTGCACAAAAAATCCTTTTTGATCAGAAGGAACAAAGATCTCAAATTGGCTCTGGAATTGCGTGGGGATGGAAAAGCCGGCCGGATTGACACCGGATCCTGCCATCGAAGCGTGCTTCCATGTTGCCCCGCCGTCCGTCGAATATTTCATAAAAACCCAAACAGCGTCGAAGTTGGTTTGCGTGCGCCAGCTGTTGTCCTGTGTCAAATTACAAGAAAAGGTGATGGTGCCAGCCGCCGTGTTGGCGCTGACTTCATCCAAATTGCTTAATTGCAAATTACTGGCCCATGCCGCACAACACGCAGTAAGGCAAAAAACAACCGCCATAAAAATATTTTTAACTGCCGTCATAAGTCCTAACACCCCTGCCTCCAAAAGTATCCAGCGCGGCTGTTGAACTCAACGCCGCTTCAGTACGGTCCGATGTCCTTAAATAATCAGCGCCATCTGCCCAGGAACCGCCGCGAAATCCTGAACCTGCGGCCCCGGTCACCCCGTTTAAAGGCTGCACATCCATGCCCGGCCAGCCGGTTATATTGGCATTACCTTCAAAACCGGCCGTTGTATTAAGGATCCCGGTGCCTTCGCTTCCGGTAAAAAGCAATCCTGTGTTATTGCCGATAGTTACGACACGTTCTTTCAAATTTCCCCCTAAGTCCATGACCCCATAATAAGAAGCACCGGCACTCGTTCTTGTAGCATTAGGGCCGGCAAAAATACCGCCGCGCAAAGGCCCAAGATTAAAGCCAACCCCTTGGGATGCATCCCCGCCGCTAAAAGTCGAATTATTATAATTGGCATTAGCATTGGACGTAGTGGTGGTCTCTGTACCGTCTTCCGTTGTGCCGCTGATCACACCCGCTGAGGTGATAGTCTGGTTTCCCCAAACATATTCACCAGCATTCGGAAGAAGCGGGCCGCGGGCCATTTTTTCAAATTCTAATTCTGTCATGGGGCGCAAAGCATCCCAATCTAAAAAGGCCGCCAAGTCCATCCAGCTTAAATAGCTCAGTGCCCGCGCCGGCCTTAAGGTGGAACACACCACAGGAGTACCGGAACAGCTGATAGTATTTCTATATTGGACACTATTAGAATTTTTATGATTATTGTCTGCCAGGTCATGCTTAAGGCGGCTGGCAGCCGGCAAAGAATTGGCAAATTGCACCCATTCACCTTCACTTATTTCATACTTCATCGCGTAAAAGGCGCTATATCCTTTAGGGAAGGCAGCCGGAATGGTAAATGAGGCGCCTGTGGCAAATTCTCCCGGGTTCCCCGCGGAAACATACTGATAGCCATGGGAAGTCGCGTCAGTCACAGGAATGGGGTTTTCACTGGAAATATTCCAGGGATTAGCATCCGCTGAGCCGCTATTTAAGGAAGCGACACTGGTGTTATAGTCACCCGCGTAAAAAGAACCTTGGGGAATAAAGACCATTTCCAGGCCCAAAACATTCGCGTAGATCTGGTCATTATTGCTAAAGCCGCAGTTCTGGTAATTAACGGTCAACTGCACATTTTGGGTATTTATATTACCGACAAAACCAGTGCCGGAAGGCTGCAAAAAGGCGCCGGCCGCGTCACCAGGGACATAAATTTGCAAATTAGCACCATTTCCCGCTGAAGTACCGGCTGGATTTAAACCGGTGGCCGTGACCTGGCACAATATTTCATTAGTGGGCGTCACCTGGCTGTTGTTCAAGCGCACGGTCAGCCAGGCAGCATCATAATTGATCTTATTGCGCCAGGAATTCTGCCAGCTGACATTAAAAGACACCACGACCGTGTGCAAATTGGGGTCGCGGGTCCCTAAAGCCACATTCGTTATCGACAGATTATTCGCATAACATGGCACGCTGAAAATACACCCCAACACTACAGCCATCAAAATTTTTCCGAAGTTTTCGGTCATAAAAAAATGCTTCTAACGGGTTAAATTAAAATTACCGTCATTTTGTTCCAATGGGGATTCAATTTTGCTGCGCAAAGAGAACTTGGCCTGTATGATCTTTTCTTTGACAGTGTCCACATCCGCCGCGTCAGGTTTCAGGTACAGATACCATTGATAATGCTTAAGGGCGGTTTCCTGGTCGCCTAAATACTCGCCGCTGACAAAGGCCAGATTGTAATGGGTGTCCGGGTCATTGGGCGTCAGGTCCACTGCCTGGTAATATTCCACGACGGCCCGCTGATACTCGCCGCGCTGGAAATAAATATTTCCCATGTTGTAGTGGGCCTTGGCCAGCTCTGCCCTGAAATTCTGGTCCTGCGGGTCCATGTCCCCGCCTTTAGAGAGCATTTCATTGGTCTTGGCTTCCAGTTCCTGGGTCGTGGCCTGGCTCTGCTCCTGGGTGACTTCCTTTTTAGAGCTGTCATCCTGCTGGGCTGCCAATTTATCTTCCAGGTCCTGCATGCGTTTTTGGTAATCAGCATCTTTGTCAGCCAAAAGGGAGCGGATGTCCTGGATCTCCTGGGTATATTTCTTATTAAGATTTTCCACCCGGCGGATCTCCTTGACAAATTCCTCGCGTTCAGCCTGTGATTCATCAGCAGCACTGCCCACGGTCTGCTGGGGCGGCGCCACATCTGCGGCATCCTGGGCATGCGCGCGGGGAGCGTTTCCTCCAAGGGCAAAAATAAAAATCACGCCTAAGGAAACACCCCATCTCTTTAGCGCCGCGGGTTTAACTCTACTTAAGAATTCTTTACATAATTTGCCCATAAGTTTGATCTCCGTCCTTGGGATTATTTGGCTCCGGCGCCCGCCGCTGCAGCAGGCTCTTCCGGTTGAACACTGTCGTTATATGTTTTGGCCCCTTTGATGGTACCTATCGGTTTTTCATAACCATCGCCGCCTTTAACAATATGGGGAGTGATCAAAATAATGATCTCCTGGTTGGTGATCGCGTCGGAAGTGCGCGAGAAGGCCCCGCCTATGAAAGGAATGTCCATCAGTCCGGGGACACCATGTTTCGTATGCACTTTATTTTGATTGCGCAAGCCGGCCAGGACAATGGTCTGTCCGTCCTTGACCATGACCGAGGTTTCCACTTCGGTCTTGTCCACTTCGGGGATGGTGCTGCCTTCAGCGGAAGTGACTGATTTAACCACTTCAGAAATTTCCGGGGTCAGCTTCATGGTGATCATACCGTCATCATTGATAGTCGGGATGACGCTTAATTTGATGCCGACATCAACGAAACGCACGTCATCAGAGGTGATCGCGTTTTCTCCCGTACCATTGGTGGTGGCCACAATATAAGGAACAGTGTCCCCGATATGGATCTTGGCCTCTTCATTATTGGTCACCAGGATCTGGGGAGTGGAAAGGATCTTGGTATCGCTGACCTGCTTTAAAGCGCGTATGGCCGCTGTAAAAGCACCGCCGTTCATATTACCCACGCCGATCCTGCCGAAGGTCGACGCTAAACTTGCTGAGGAACCGGACGGGGCCGAGGCGTCCAAACCGGCATTCTCACCGAGGGCCACACTCTGCAGACTGAATGGATGCTTTCCGCCGCTGACTATCGGGGCTGTGATGTCCATCCCGACATCAAAGGTGGGGTTAAATTCGACCTGCAGGACGCGGGCCTCGATCAAAACTTCTTTGGTGGGGACGTCCAAACTGCTGATGACCTTTTGCACTTCATCACGGCGTCCCGGGAACACGCGTACCAGGATCTCATTGGAACGCTCATCCGCGGTAATGGTACCCACGGCCTTGGCATCGATACGGGTGCGCAATTTTTCAGCGATCACATCCGCTTTGGCGTATTTCAGGTCAAAAACCATGGTGTCCAGCGGCTGCTCGATCTGCGCGATCATTTTTTTCATCGCGATGATTGACTGGGGAGTGTCCACTAAAACCACGGAACCGGTGTCTTCGTCAATGATGATCTTGCCGCGGTTGCTGCGTATATTGTCAAGTGCCGCCAGCACATAACTGGGCTTGGCATATTGCAGATGGATGATGCTCACCTGTGTCTTATCGTTAAACTGTTTGCCGTACATGGACTCGTATTCACCCGCGCCCATGATCTGGACGATATCATCATCAATATGGTACGCCAATTTATTGGACATGATCACAATGTCCAGGGCGTCCTTGATGTCCACGTCGTGAAGGAGCACCGTGCTTCGGCCCTCCACCGACGGGGAAATGATGACGTTAAATTCCCCCTTTTGGGCAAGGAATTTGATCACGTCCACGATGTTCATGTCGCGCACATCGAGCGTGATCTTGCGGGCCATCCGGTCCTCTAACGAGTCCTTTGGCTCCGTCATCATGATGGGCTTGATCGCCTGGGCCCCCTCATCGTCCGTTTGCGCTTTGGCAAACGTGAAATACGCGATCGAGCCGGTAAGGCCGATCAAAAAAATAATCAGGAACTTGGGGAAGGGAATGTGTTTGCTCATAGCTTGATTGTTATCTCCTCATTTTCGTGACTGAAGACCGCTCTATCCGTATAGATGGTCTTGACAGTGACGCCTTCTAATTGTTCACCTTGCTTAAGAAAGAAAGTTGTTTTTTTCTGTATGTCTTCGATCATGATCGAAGCTGTTTCCGGTAGATCCAGCCACGAGATGCCCACCAGTTTATACTTGGCCATCTGCTGCACCAGGCCTTGTGCTGCCGCTTTTACAGCCGTTTTAGCGACGTACGGTTTAAAAATATTACGCTCGTTGATCTGCTTCAGATAATAATCAGCGCTTTGGAGTGAGGGCAAGGCGACATCAGACAATGAAGGACCTGTTTTGGACCCGAGAGTAAATTCAACCGGCTGACCAAGCAATGAAAAACCATTGTGCATCTCAAGGGCCAGGGCGATGATGCAGGCAATGATGCCGAAAAATAAAAGCGTGTTTAAAAGGCCGACACTGAAGGTGAACTGGAATTTCTTTTTAGGGGACGCCGGCGGCTTGGCAGCGGCGGAAGGTGAGGATTTTTGCATCATCTTCAGCAACTTTTCTTCTGCGGATTCTTTGGCCATAAGGACAAACCTGTGTCAGTTTTCCGTCAAGGATTTAGATTTTTAAATATAATAACGGCAACTTCTTAGAACTTTTTTCTTTTATCCTTATCATATTAACATAGGAGCAAGGTGTATCAAGGAATTATTCAAATATTTTTCACTTTTTTGGGGGCAATAACGCCAAAATTCCCGTCGAGAAACCAAGAAGGCGGCTGATGGCCCTTGCAAAAAGTACAAATCCGAAGAAAATCCCCCCAAAAAAACAACGCGTCATGACAAACGCGCATAAAATTTCAAAAACCAGAAAAGGTAATAAAATATAACAGACCGCATCGCCCAATCTCATGCCCTGCAATGCACTTAAGGCCAGCCCCCCTAAAAAAATGAAACCTAAAGGCATCTCAATGATGTCCTTCCAGAATGTATATCCATCCCCGCGCATCATGGCCGGATGGTCGCGGTACATTTTTACCCGCCAGAAGCCGTGACGGAATTGTTCTTTCAAATATTTAAGCACTTGGGTTGGATGATAATGGTCCACAAGGGCTTTGCGCGCAAAATAGATCCGCCAGCCTGATCTTCTGATCTTATAACTAAGGTCATTGTCCTCTCCACTGGCGCGGCGGTAAGCGGGATTGAAAGCTCCTACCGCGTCAAAGACATTTTTCCTGACGCAAAAATTATAGCTGCCAAAAGAGTTGGGGAAATCCGGCATTAGATGCGTGTGGCGCCAGAGGATCTCTTGATAAACACAGCGGGCCAGGCGGCTTTCCGGGTTGGCGATCCCGTAAGATCCGGCGACAACACCCACCTGTTGCTGGCTCATGCCTGCCATCAATTGTGAAAGCCAATCCTCGTGCGGGATGCAGTCAGAATCAGTAAAAGCCAAAAATTCACCCTGTGCCAATTTCGCGCCGTGATTACGCGCGGCAGCCGGACCGGCGTTGTCCTGACGGACATATTTGACCGATGCGAATGAGCGGACAATGTCGCCCGTGTTGTCAACGGAGCCGTCGTCCACCACGATCACTTCAAAGGGTTGGAAACAATTTTGTTTGGATAGCGCTTCAAGCGCCTTGCCGATGGTGGTAGAGGCATTGTACGCCGGGATAATAACGCTGATGCAAATAGAGTCCATTACAATTTTTTCTTCAACTTCTCAAGCTCCAACTCAAGTAATGCGATCTTTTGCGCCATGATGTCGTTGCGGCTGTTTTGCTGGCACAAAAACACTGTCAGCAGAAGGCTTAAAGTAACGAACACGCAAAACAACGCGAAGAAAATAAAATTACTGGGCAGTTCAAAACCAAGAAACGCCGCGCAGGCAAAAAGTAATTTGTAAAACACCGCGAAAAAAATCGCTCCGGCAGAGACCAAAAGCCAGCCGATCGCATACTTAAACGTCAGCCGCCGCCTGCGGACGAGTTCAACGACAAATAAAAAAATCGCCACTGAAACAACCATCGCCACAATATGGATATTCATTCTCACCTCTTCTGTGTAGAGCATAGATGTTGGAAACAATTTTTGAATACCACTCTGGTCCCGCCAATCTACACCACCGATTCAGAAAGACAGGCCGAAGGCCGTTGTCTTTCTGATAGATTAGAAAAGATTGGCGGAAAAAGACCAGCGTGGTTGAAAAAATTCGTTTCCAACATCTATGCTCGCTATCGGATCATATGCAAACAAATAGCCAACGTTACTTTGACCATGTAGTACAACGTCTTAAAATAACGGATGGAAGAACTCCCCGCTTCCCTGGCGCGCATCACGACCGGTAATTCAACAATACGCGCCCCGGCCTGCTGGGCCACGACAATGGCTTCAGGTTCAGGAAAATCCTGCGGATAGTATCCGGAAAATAAAACGATCATTTTTTGATTGTAGGCCCGGAAACCGGAAGTCGGGTCATTGATCTTGACCCCTGTCAACCCATTGATCAAATGCACAAAAAAATTGATCCCCACCCGGCGGCCGAACGATGATTGAAACCCGCCTGTTTTTTCCAAAAAGCGGCTGCCGACAACCATGTCCGCCTCACCACGGCGTAAAGGTCCAACGATTTTTTCCAAAAAAGACGCGTCATGCTGGCCATCGCCGTCGATCTGCACAGCGATCTCATAGCCATGCTTTTGGGCGTACTGAAATCCTGTCTGCACCGCGGCCCCGATCCCCAAATTAAACGGCAAAGAAACCACCATGCCTCCGGCTGCCCTGGCCTCATTGGCAGTATCATCCCAAGAGCCGTCATCAATGACCAGGATATCAACGTCTTTTGATTGCTGACGGATCTCTTTGACAGTGCGGCCGATGTTCCCGCACTCATTAAAAGCAGGGACAATGGCCAAGATTTTTTTATCCGCAGTACTCACTTCGTGTCTCTCAATTCCTTGTCCCAAAATTTTTTCAAAAAGAAAACCGCCACAACAGTAAAAAAGATATTAACGGCAATTAAAATGAAGACCATGATCACTGCCCCGCTTTCATGGCAATCAAGGCCGCGGCCAAATTGATCAGCCCGTCCTTGGGCGCATCGCTGATTATTTTATTGGGGGTTATACCGTCAAAACCAAACATACGCCCGTTGGGATAATACCCGCGGGCCATCACCATGGCTATCTCGGCACCATCTCCCACGGGGAATGATCTTTTAAGCAGGATCTGGCCTGCGGTGTTGACCCCCAAGACATAGGCCCTGCCATGATACTGCATGATACCGCTAAAAAGTTCAGCGGCAGAGCCGGTGCCGGCATCGACAAGGATGACGATAGGACAGGTGATCAGGTATTGGGCCCCGACATCAGGAATAGTCAGTTCATATTTAGGTTCATTACGCTTCTGGAAGTACGCGAATTCCCCGGCCTTCAAAAAGTAAGAGGCGATCTCCACCGCGCCCCCCACTTGGCCGCCGGGATTGTCCCGCAGGTCCAGGACCAGACCTTTGGGGTTTTGCGGCCTTATGACGCTTAAAAAATAATCCATGTCCTGCGGGGTCATTTCGTTAAAGTGAGTGATCTCCAAACAAAAAACCCCCTCCACAGGCACCTGATGCATAAAAACCGTCTGCTTAAAATACTCTTGGCTGACAACATCAATGCTGTTGGGCAGCTTGGTCTCGCCGCTGAGATAGGATATTTTGACATGTGTTTTTATCACCGGCGTTAACTTGGCTTCAATGGCCTCCTGGACCATGGGCCCCAGCGGAACTCCGTCGATCTGCAGGATAATGTCACCTTCCCGCAAACCTTTAGCAAAAGCATCCGCGTGCCTTTCTAAGCGGGTCACCACAAACCCAAGATCATTTTTCTTGCCTTCGATCCCCAGGTCCACTTTCTGGGCAAGTACATCATGGTGAAAGGCAGCCACTGATTTGCCCGGAGGCCAAAATCCGGTAAATTCATCGTCCTTAGACTTTAAGGCATTCACCAAATACCAGGAACTGCGCCAGCGGACATAATCATCGCTTTTGTGCTCGCTTTTAAGCTGTGCGTATATATCGCTTTTCCATTTCTTCAAAAAACGGTCATAGGTATTGCGGTCAGGGACCAGATAATAATTATCTTCGAAGACTTTATAGACTTTCTCAAAATAATCGGTGTATTGTTTGTAATCAGGATTGTTTACCACAGGGCCGGCTGAAACCGGCAGGGACAAGGCACAAAAACTTACGATCAGCAAAAAAAGACAGGGGATCCTTGCAGGCATGCTCCTATATTATCAAATTTAAATTAAATATCATTAAATATCTAAAAATTTTTCAGGAACGAAAGCTCTTCTGCGCTGGGGGCTTGCAAGGCTGATGCGCCAAAGCCCTGCGCCAGGTGCTTTTTAAAAACTTGAGGGTCAATGGGGACATTGGTGACAAAATCCGTATGCGGCCGGGCTTTGCGGTATTCAGGAATGTCTTGGGGCATCTTCAAATAGCGGCTGATAAGCGCCAAATCGAACTTGTAAAGGATGGTACCATGATGCAAAATATAGTGCTTGGCCCGGCGCTGGGCATTGCCGGAGAATTTTTTCTCTTGCGGGCCTGTGGCCAGGTCTGACGTAGGCTTGAAATACGCCTCCACCCCTGCGGCGCCCAAGGCTTTAACGACTTTAGCACTGATCCATTCATATGATTTGCGTAAATCATTGAGTTCAGGGTGCTTTTGCTTCGAAAGGACCAGGGTATAGTTTAAACAGCCCGGCCCTTGAACAACCGTTCCCCCGCCTGAAGAACGCCTAAGTACCGGAATATTGTCTTTTTGGGCATGGATGGCATTGATATCAATTTCCGCGCGACCGATGCGGCCAAGCACAATAAAAATTCCAGGAGATTCCCAAAAGCGCAGGTACTCACCGGCCTCATGCTTTTCCGCCATCTGCAATAAAACCTCGTCAAAGGCAATATTTTCCTGCGGGGTGGGAAAAGAAATATCTCTAAATTGCATCCGTGGGAGATGGTGCCAAAAAGAAACTGGTTTTGATGTCCCGCGCGGCCTTGACTTCATCCGGACGGGTGATCGGCATGGTCTTAGGGAATTCCCTGAAAGCCGCGGGGTCAGTTTGAGACAATTTATCCGCCTCGATCATCTTGGCGATAAAATGATCCATGGTCTGCTTGGACTCTGTCTCAGTCGGCTCGATCATGATCGCCTCAGGGACACTGATGGGGAAATACACCGTCGGCGGATGGATCTGCTGGTCGATCAAAAATTTGGCAATGTCAATGGCATGCACCCCGCGCTGGGCCTGCCTGGAGGCGGAAAAAACACTTTCATGCATGCAGATGCGGTCAAAACAAATTTTATAATAAGGTTCAAGTTTTTTCATGATGTAATTGGCGTTAAGCACCGCGTGATTGGACGTGTCGATCAACCCTTCCCTGCCTAACATCAGCATATACGCGTACGCCCGCACCAAAAGTCCGAAATTACCGTAAAAAGAGGCGATATAACCGATGGATTCGGCATAATTATAATCCAAGGCATAAATACCGTCACTGCGCTTGACCACGCGCGAGATCGGCAGGAACTTGGCCAATTTTTCATTAACACCGACGGGTCCGGCACCCGGGCCGCCGCCCCCATGAGGGGTCGTGAAAGTCTTGTGCGTATTGATATGCATCACGTCAAAGCCGACATCACCCGGACGGCATCGGCCCAAGACCGCGTTTAAATTGGCCCCGTCATAATACATGATGCCGTCAACCGCGTGGATGATCTTGGAAATTTCACTGATGTTCCCTTCAAAGGCCCCATAGGTGCTGGGTACCGTCATCATCAGCCCGGCGGTCTCTTCGTTGACAGCTGCTTTAAGCGCTTCCAAGTCCATGCCCCCGTCTTTGTTGGAAGGGATGGAGATCGTTTCATAACCTGCCACCGCGGCAGAGGCAGGGTTGGTGCCGTGCGCGGAGTCAGGAATGATGACATATTTTTTCTTGGAGTTGCCGCGGGAGCGATGATACGCGGCCATGAGCATGATGCCGGTCAATTCACCGTGGGCGCCGGCCAGGGGTTGCATGGTAAAGTTACTAAAGCCTGTCATCTCCCCCATCCATTGCTCCAACTCATACAAAATTTGCAGCGCTCCTTGTGTCCATTGTTCACCGCCGGAAAGCTGGGCCAACAAAGGATGCAGGTCGGTAAACCCGGACAGGCGCGCCAGGGCCTCGGTAAATTTGGGATTGTATTTCATGGTGCATGAGCCCAGCGGATAAAAATGCGTATCAATGGAGAAATTTTTCTGCGATAAGCGGGTATAATGACGGGTCACGTCCAGTTCAGAAACTTCCGGCAAAGGCGCATCTTCCGTGCGCGCATATTTAGGCGCGATTTTCGCATGGACAGGCACATCGGATTTACCAAAATCAAACCCCTTGCGCCCTGCTATCGATCTTTCAAAAATTAATTCCATATAATTAAGTAGACACCCACCGTAACCTTAATTCATGTCATTCCCGCGAAAGCGGCAACCCATCTATGTCTTATACTGCATGTAAAGACTTTGAAAACGAATTTTTTCGACCACGGTCGGCTTTTTCCGCCAGCCTTTTCTAATATCTCAGAAAAACACACGGTCTTGGTGCAGGTTTTTCTGATCGGCGACGTAGGCTGTCGGGCCTCCAGTGGTCTCAAAAATTGTTTCCAAAGTCTTTTTCAATACGTATTGCTCAAAGAACAAATTTATCACTTACATCGTAATTCAGACCATTCCAACTTATCTAAAATTAAAACATTGACAAAATCATTATATTTGATATATTATCAAATAATAAATTGACTAATAATCACTATAAGACAGCCCCTGTAGCTTAATCTGGATAAAGCTCTGTTTTGCCGAAACGGTGTATGCGGGTTCGAATCCCGCCAGGGGCGTCTGAAGGGAATGTGGATCGGACAGCAAACAGCCATCCACATTCCCGCACTTTAAAAATTGACAACCTCGTCTCCACATGATATTCTTTCAATAGATTCGGCAAAACAGACATCCATTAAGCTACAGGATGACAAGGGCAAGATGAAAATCTTGCCCTTCTTTTTTGAGCTATCACTCCAACACTTCCTGCAACGCCTTCGCGTACCGTTCAATCTCTTCGCGGGTCCGCTTTTCCGTAACAGCGACCAACAAATATCGTTCCATGCCCGGATAATACCGGCCCAGCGGAAACCCTGCCGCGAAACCTTTCTTCATCATGGCCGCAACCACCTCTGAGGCGTCCTTCGGCAAATGCACCGTAAACTCATTAAACGTCGGCGCGCTGCGCTTGACCTCAACACCCTTGATCTTAGCCAGAAGCTGCTTGGCATATTCCGCCTTGTCCAAATTCAACTGCGCCATTTCTTTCAATCCGTTTTTGCCGATCACTGCCATAAAGATCGCGGCCTGAAGCGCGCACAAAGAAACATTCGTGCAAATATTAGACGTGGCTTTTTCCCGGCGGATATGCTGTTCACGCGCCTGCAAGGTGTTAACGAAACAGCGATTGCCCTTGGAATCCACGGTTTCCCCGACGATGCGGCCAGGCATTTTGCGTATAAATTTCTTACGGGCAGCCATGAACCCTAAATAAGGCCCGCCAAAATTAAGCGGCAATCCCAGGGACTGTCCTTCGCCGGTGACAATATCAGCACCCATCTCCGCCGGTGTTTTCAATAATCCTAATGAGATCGGATACACGCTGACAATGACCAATGCCCCAACGCTATGGGCTTTCTCAATGATGTCCGTCAGGTCATCAATGGCCCCAAAAAAATTAGGGTTCTGCAAAATAACGACCGCAGTGCCCTTGTCTAAAAGTTTATATATTTCTTCCCGGCTGCTTTGTCCGTGCACCACAGGTGTTTCCTGAAATTCATAAGACAAATGATGCGTGTATGTTTTTAAAATTTTGCGGTAAATAGGAGAAACCCCGCCGTCCATGATCACCTTATCGCGCCCGGTAATACGGATGGCCATCATCATGGCTTCATAAAGGGCTGTTCCCCCGTCATACAAAGAGGCATTGGAAACTTCCATGCCGGTCAAGGCACAGATAGAGCTTTGATACTCAAACAAGGCCTGCAAGGTCCCTTGCGCGCATTCCGGCTGATAAGGGGTATACGCCGTATAAAATTCTCCGCGGGAAGTCAAGGCCGGCACCGCCGTCGGGATATAGTGGTCGTAATATCCCCCGCCGATAAAAGGAACAACGTGGACATTATTTTTTAAGGACAGGGCTGTCACGCGGCGCACGACTTCATATTCTGAAAGGCCGGCGGCCAGGTCAAATGATTTGGGCCTATGCTCCGGCTTGATGTCGGCAAAAAGGGCGTCAATATTTTTGACGCCGACGCTCTTTAGCATCTGCTCAACTTCTTGGGGGGTGTTGGTGATATAAGGGTTCATTGGGTTTTTGTCAATGCAAGGATTCTAAAAAGTTGCGGTATTCTTCTGCGCTCATGAGATTGGTGCTTTCATCCATGTCACGCACGTCGATCTTGGCGATCCAGCCTTTGCCGTAACAGTCCTTGTTGATCAGTCCCGGCGTGTCTTCCAGTTTGCGGTTGACTTCGATCACCTTGCCGCCCATGGGCGCAAAAATATCACTGGCCGCCTTGACCGACTCGACGGAAACAAACTGCTCGAACTGTTCCACTTCCGTTTCTTCCTCGGGCAGCTCGACATAGGTCACATCGCCCAACGCTTCCTGGGCGTAATCACTGATGCCCATGGTGGCGATATTGTCCTCGATAGAAACCCATTCATGTTCTTTCGTATAAAGAAAATTTTCTTCGATCTCCATACCCTTCTCCTGTTACGCTTTTAAAGATCCATTTTTATAAAAAGGCCTTTTGGCAACAATGGCCGCAGCTTTATTTTTCTCATCACCGAAAAAAACTTGCCCCCCAGCCTCTTTGCTGTGGCGGCTCATGAATCCTATGCCAATACCGGCCTGTAACGCGGGTGAAAAAGTACCGCTGGTCACCACCCCAATATCATTGCCCGCGGCATCAAAAATCTTATTCCCTGCCCTGGGACTTTTACGCGAGGTGCTGGTAAAGCAACCAATGGTACGTTGGGGCGGCCGCGCTGACACCGCCTTGCGCCCGATAAAATCTTTATTCCCGTCAATAAATTTATCCAGTCCTGCTTCCAGCGGGGATATCGTCTCATCAAGTTCGTGGCCGTAAAGGCTGTAGCACATCTCCACACGCAAGACATCACGCACACCTAAACCTGTTGGTTTTACTGTATCATTGTCCAAAATATTTTGCCAGATTTCTTTACACTTTTCCCAAGGGCAGTAAATTTCATAGCCCAGCTCGCCGGTGTAACCGGTACGGCTGATCAGGCAAGGCGTCCCTGCTATCTGAAATTGGCCAAAAGCATAATAGGTCAATTGCTCTATGCCGGGCACTAACACTTTTAATACGTCGCGCGATCGCGGCCCCTGCAGGTCCAGCTTGGCTGTTTTAAAGGAAGCATCTTCAAACCGGGCGTTGGCATTCAAGTGGGCACGAAAGTGTGCCGCGTCCTTCTCTATATTAGCCGCGTTAACTACGACCATCCAGTCTTCCGGGCCTTTGCGGTAAACGATCAGGTCATCAATGACCCCGCCATTTTCATTGAGCATGGCACCATAACGGCAGGTATTAACAGGCATGTCCACGATCGTCTGGACCACGATGCGGTCCAAACCACAAGCAACCGCATCGCCCTTGATCATGAACTCCCCCATGTGGGAGCAGTCAAAAAGGGAAACTGTTTTGCGGTTATATTCCCACTCGGCGAGGATGCTCTCATATTGCAAAGGCATGTTCCAGCCGCCAAAGCCCACCATTTTGGCACCCAAGGCCACATGCACATCTGCTAAAGGAGTATTATTTAAAGAAGTTTCCACTGTCACGCCCAAACTATATCAAAAGTCACTTTAAAGTAAAGACAAAAATGATTATTAGTCTCGAAGACTTTTAAGATACAGCTCTTGGGGTGTCAACCTGTACCAGTAAACCAGCTCTTTCTTTCTTATTTTTGTGCCGTGCCTGAAATAATTGGCCAATTGCCTGATGTAGTACCAGAATTCCTTGATGGAAAGATCAGTTTTCATCTCATTAAATAAGGCACAGGTCAGCACGACCTTGGAATGGTCCCCGGGCGTCAAATAATTAAAAACACAATACCATGGGCTTCGGTAATCATCCATCTCCAGGGGCAGGCCGGTCAAAGCACACACATAACCATTGGTCCTAATGTGCAGGCGGATCTCCTCCATGGCCTCGGGTGAAAACCCTTTTATCTCCATGCGATGGTTAAAGCGCGAACACCGCAAGCAATATTTAGAACGCAAAGTAAAAACCGGCTTGCCGCATTGGCAGCATTTCTTGTGCTTTCCCTTCCATTTCGGTTGCGCCAGGCAAATCTCCCCCGCGCCGCCCTGCTGTTTTTCCCCGGCATATTGTTGACGCCAATGGGCCAGCCTTATCTTTTTTATACTCTTGCCCTTCACTATAAGATCAGCCAACTGCAGGACAAAATACCAAAACTCCCTGACAGAAAGGGCTGTTTTCATCTCATTGATCAAGGCCGATGTCAGCACGATCCTCCTTGAGTCAAGAGGTATTAAATGGTCAAAAACGCAAAACCACGGGCTTTTGATATCGTCCATCTCAAGGAGCATCTTGGTGTAAAAACACCGGTAGTCATAGGCGCGTATATATTCCCAAACCGCTTTCACGGCCTCAGGCGGAAACCTTCTTTCTTTCATGCGAAAGGCAAGGCGGTCACATATACGGCAATAAATGGAGTGGATGGAAAAAACCGGCCGCCTGCCGCAGCCGTAACATTTCTTACCGCACTTTTTAACAGTTTTAGCCATCCATGTCTCCCATTTTGTCATTCCCGCGAAAGCGGGAATCCATTATCAATATTTAAACGCGCCTGGCAAGACTCGAACTTGCAACCCTTAGTTCCGAAGACTAATGCTCTATCCAGTTGAGCTACAGGCGCAGAATGACATACTACCACAAAACGAGGGTCTCTTACCACTGTCATTCCCGCGAAAGGTCCTCATGCCGGACATTCGCAGTTGCTCCGGGAATCCATTTTATTGATTTAAAACTACGCTTTTGCGAGCAAAACCGAATCTTTGGCAGGACGATTGATGCCGAGTAACGGGAAGGGACTTGAGATATATTGAAAACCGGTGATCACTGGAGTAAAGCCTCTAAAATCACTTTGTTCTAATTCATTAAGCTGGGCCGGGTCAAATTGGACAAGCACCTTCCTGCCACCCCGAAGGACGTTGATCTGGTTAAGATCAATACCGCCTTTTTCGTTCTCAATCATAGCGCGGTTACCTCCAGTATGCTTATAGGGAAAGCCAAACTTTTGGATCTTTCCATTAGGCATTTCGACATCAATTTCGGCCAAATTTCCTTTATCAAGCAAAGAAACCCTAAGGAACAGTCTTTGTAACTCATCCTCTGTGACTCTATTAAATTTTCTCAGCTGTTCAATTATATAAACAGCCAATGCAAAATAATCAGCATCCGGCCCAAAAGGGTTATTTTGTATTGAACTAATAAACTCGTCAAGCGTATCCCCCGTTAAACCTGATAAAATTACACGTATTGCTTGATGATAAGCTGATGGACCTTCTTTTTCGGGGAACTTATATAATTGGAATTTAGACCCTGTAAAAGAAGCGCTAAAACTTCTAGATAAAATATCTTCAATAAGTATGCGTTTTAATTGGTCTTTATCTATAGGATCATTTGTATGATATACACCATTTCTGAAATGGCTTAACTCAACAAAATCTCTGATTCTAATTTTTTGAGTATCTTGTTGTGGATTGCTTTGCAAATCAAGCGTTACTCCATTCGTTTTTTGACGGAACGTTTCAATATCGTCCCGTAATGTGATGTAATGCCAGTCACCCCGACTGACAATAATAGTCGTCCCTTTATTCTGCGGGTTACGGGCAATGGCCTGTAATTGTTCGACCACGTTTTTATCCCGCAACTGATTAAACCTAAAGTCTGCCTCCAAATATTTTTCCATATTGTAAAAATACTTTTCCTCATTTTTTTCTTTTAAAAGAGCATTATAGGCTTCTTTCTGAAACTGCTCACTTGCCAATTGCTCAACAGCTGCTTCCAGACTAACGCCTTCTATTTCAATTCTCGGCTTATATATCGGATAGGCTTTTACTAATGGCATGTTTTCTTGCGTAACCGGATCAAATGGATTAAGGACAAATTGTTGCTTCATAAGGCTAAAATATCTCATATAAAAATTGATCCGCTCTCTAATATAGCCGCTCGTAAGAATTTCTTCCCCTTTGGCATTAACAAATAATCTTTCGTCTTTATCCAGCTGCTCCATCGCGTCTGCAACTGACGTTCCAGCGCCCCATCCCATCTCCGCAAAAAAACGTTGGCGGTCTGATGGAGAGAGAAGTCGAATACTTTCTCTAACACCAGAAAGAAGAAAATTAACGTCACGAATATCCTCCATAAACCATATGATAGGCTGGCCTGGGGTCACTTTCGCCCATGCATCCGCGATTTGTTGATTGTCGATGGCCCCTGCATGAGCATTAAAAATAAAATGAAAATTCACAGGCCATTCGGCAGTAGAAGTTAAAGGGACAGATGATCGGTTCCACCACCAATATCCCCCTCCTCCGAAAACAGCCGTCGCCAGAACCCCACCTGTCACCCAAACACCGCCTTTCTTTAAGAATGTCCTTCTGCTTGGGTCAAAAGTCTTTTGTTGGCCACTCGCCTTCAAGGCTTTTTTGTTTGATTTCGTTTTGTTGGAACCGGCCGATTTCTTATTTGTCATCGCCGCATCAATCATCTGAAATCTTTGCGCATTCAATATGATATTAGGATAAATCCCGCCGAGTTTAGGGGGCAGGGTTTTTCTCTGGCTTCTTTTTTGCTTATATTTTTCAACGACCCTGTCTTTAAATTTCATAAAAAAATCATCTCCTACGACAGGGCCTCCTGGGATTTTACCAAACTCATCAAGGACTTCGTTATAAGAAACATACAGGAGCACCCAATCTGTAAAATCACGCAAAATCCCTCCATGCCCTGGACTGGTGGATACAAGCCATGATAAAAACCCCCTTGAAAACGCATGGGCTTCCATATTTGTTATATTAATAAATTTGGAATAAAGCTCTTCGGGCACTATTTCCTTTGGCTTTTCATCTGCAAGCAAATCAAAAATCTGAAATTGTTCATTGATCTCACCGTCAGCAACAGATCTTTCAAGAGAGCTTAAGAATTTCAAATAAGCCTTCTCCCCGGCCCCTTCCATCATCGAGATGACCACTGCCTCAATGTCGCCGCCTAACTCATGTATTCCTTGCAAATTTTGAAGACGCTCACCATTCCTGATATTTTTATCCATTGATTCTTGGAGCCAGGGGGCCTGATCATCAACATCATTATGTCCATATTCATGCCAGAGAATATCATAAAATTCTATTAGATCCTGAACATGAGCCAGGTAACCAGGGTTCAAATACCCTCCTGCATTAGCATTTTCTATACCTGCACTAACACCAACGGATTGTGAATTTACAAAAACGTCCTTGAGTTTCTGCCTTATCTGGCTGGCTGATGTTACTTTTAATCCGGGCATTTGATCGGCTTTTAATTTCATACGGTCTTGCTGCCGGATAAAGAAATTAACGTAACGATGGACCAGGAAGAAAATACTGGATGAATAATGTTCCGCCCGCAAAATTTTATAAAGAGGGCTCTTAAATTTTATTCCAGCTGTTTTATAACTTGCGAAAATCTTCCTGGAGGAAGATATCAGCCCGTTTAAAGCCACCCGGGCCTCTGCTTCTGTAATGTTCTTACGCAAAAATATTGGGCTTTCAAAAATTTGTTTAAGGTATAAATACTCCTGATCATAGCCAGCAAGATTCCGCTTATATAAATCCAGTAAAACGTTTGGCTCATCCGCTGTCAATTGCCGTAACAGATGAAACATGATCCCTGTCGTGAGGTAAGTGTTTTTCTTATCATCCATAACATCAATCAATCCTTTTCTTATACCAGCCCTGGCATCTGGTTTTTGTCGATATCTTTCTTGTAATACAACCGATGCGAATAAATACGTTTTTGAAAGAATGACATCAAAGTGTGTCGTATTTTTATCAGCTATATCTTTGATAATAGCGATCAACTCTTGGTCAGACATTGATGAAAGAGATTCATAAGAAAGGTCTTGGGACGACGCAAACCCAGGAAACATTGGAGCCATCAGTGATCCTGCGGCCCCTTTTAAAAACAAACGCCGAGAAATTTTATTCGCATTCATCGCCTGATCGAAGACCGCTTGAATGACACGAGGGTCTTCCGCGATCTTTTCATGCGCCACACCTGGATACTTTGTCACCTTACCAAGAAGTGGACTATTAGTTGCTATGACGACGGTATCTACATCCGGCGAAAAAGTTTGGACATTGCTCACTCCCACCGTATTTAAAAGAAAATTACAAACATTAAGGTCCTCGAATATTTTTACTTTCCCCTCAGGGTGTAAAACCCTTGTTAATTGAATATCGCCATTGCTGGCCAAGAAAGGAACGCCAAACTTAACGAGCCGCTCTTGTAGCCATACACTTGGGAGTACCCTTGCTTCTTGAGCGCCACCAATAGCCGGAGCCATTTGCTTTACTTGAACATTCGTAAATAAATTTGGTTCCTTCAAAACTGCATACCAAAAAATATCCGCTCCCATTGAATATGGAATATATGCAATATTCTCCGGATCAGCACCTTGTTCCTTTGCCATCAACTTCAACTTCTCAACGATTTTTATTAAATCACCCACCCAATCGTCCATGGAACTATTTTGATCATAGGCATAGACAAGAAAATTTTTACCCCTGCTCACGGCTTCTTGGGCCATACCACTAAAACTCTTAGGAATATTATTTTCATTGGCCCCATGGATAAGGATTTCAGTCTCTTTTGTTATATCAAAATGACTGCTATCCGGTAATATCACTATTTTTCCTGCTATCCCTTTATAAGGTAAAAAGATTTCACTAAGACCTTGTTTTATTATTACAGCTCCTGCCCCGATTCCTATAAGTGCTTTTCTTCTTGAGATGATTTTCTTAAGACCGTCTAACATCGCCGCATCTATTCTAATCTTAAACGTATATTTTCCCCCTTCGCTATACTCCTCAGTTTTGGCATTAAGATGCTGCATAACATTATTTATTTCTTCTTCAGAAACAACGCTTGTTCCCTTAACTTCTTCGATCTTTTCTGTTACACGCTTTGTCAATTTACGCAATGCCAATAGTTTAGCCTGATCTTTCTCCGGGCTTGAACCCGTATATTCACTATACAAAAGAGAATCAGCTATCCTCTGATACTCTTCTACCTTCATCTCCGCATCGGGATTTTGCATTAATTGCACGGCCCTTTCGAGAAGATGTTCTGCCCTTTCAAGAATTCTCCCATTTCTGATCAATTCATCTAATACAACCTGTCGATGAATATTGCCTTCAAGAAATATATCTATGACTCCCAAGGAATAATCCGAAAGCCCACCATCGCTTTCTATTATCAACTTTGCGCAAACAAAGGTTCTTTTAAATGACGGATCATCACGGATTTCATCGGGTAGCTGACTATATGCGGCTTCCCCGGATAATATTCTTCTGAGTAAACTATTTTCCTGTGGTTTAATTCTTCCTTTTTTCCAAACTATGTAAGCTAAGGCCTTTTGCATTTTCTCTTCTTTTATTGTCATCGCCGCATTAAATTGGACGAATTTATCATTGAGAAAAGCCATGCGAGTGGGGGAGGCTAAAATCAGATTTTGTTGTTCCGTAGATATATTCTGTACATATAAATCACCGCCTGGCTCGTACACAATCTTTGCTGAGATCTTCTTTTGCCGCAACTGATCATTGATATCTTTTATTGTAAGTCCGGGAGTATAGGGACCTCTTAATTCATCCTTCCCCACTTCCCAGACAATAAGTGTATATTCTTTGCCGCCATATTGAATGTGTACAACGGGCGTTGCTTCCTTATCTTGCCATTTCCCCACATGCACGGTCGTCGATTCCTGAGGCAATAGAACCTGTCCGTTCATCGCCACATATGAAGTTTGTTTTGGCAGTGCCTGCGACATGGCTTTATCCACCAAAACCACATTTTTATGCGTTTTTGTTTCCTCTATCTTTAAATATCTGGGACCTCCATCATCGGGCACCACAATGATACGATAGCTTTTATCAGATTTACCTTTCTCATATTTGTAAACTACTTCAATGACAAGCAGTACCTTCCCTTTAATTATCTTCTTATTATCTACAAACGATTTGCCTTCTAATGAAAAGGCGTACGTCAATCCTTTTTGGACATGAAAACCATCACCAAAGGGTATTTGATCGATATATTTATAATTTGATTGAATAGTATTAGCCGGAGGCGCTTCCCTATAAGTTGTGATTTTCCCTTGTGGCAACGGGATAGAAAATTCCAACGGAGATACTGAAGGAGATTGGGTCACAGGACCGCCAAATGCCTGAGGAGAAATATTATTTTGCGCTAAGACTGGATTTACTGCTGGTCCCAAAATAAAGGTCAATAATAACAGTGCCCCTGCCACTAATTTCCTTGCAGAAATCATAGCATTACTGTCGTGAATTTTATCAAGATGATAGTAACCAGCAAAATATGCTCCCCCCGAAAAATACTTCCTCGGCACAACTTGGCCTTCGGGCGTTGGGTCTTCCTTAATGTAGTTAAACGCACCCTTCTTATAGGCCTTTAGGTAACGCTCATAAATTTGCTCTTTAACCGCAGGATCATTTAGATTGACGCCAGCGATTTTATTTTTATTGGTATAAATAGCATCCAAAAGCCCGTTTTGAATAGTTTCCTTATACCATTTGGCCAAGATGAGTGCTTGATAGATTTGGCGTAACGGGGCAAAGTTTTTGCCGGTGTTGACTTCTTTGGTTATTTCAGGGAGGACGATTTCGCGAACGATTTGAGATCCTATTGAATCAGTGCCGTTATTTTGGGTCGTATGTTTATGAAGTGCCAGATAGTCTTCATCTAACATGACCTTCAAGGTTGATTTGGTCACATAGGCGGCATTGACGTTCTCGAAAACTTGCGCCTGATCAGGAAGGATCCATACCTTATTAAAGGTATTGACCGGCACATTGGTTGTGCCGAATTGCTGTTGGGCTTTTGCGTACACCCTGCTCCAAAATGCCTTGCCTAAATCTTTTTCGGGATATATTAGGGAAGCGGTCAACTGCTTGAGAATGTAGTCTTGGGCCAATAAATCCCTGCCTAGATCTGTTTGACCCAACGCCGCAGGGACCATACGGCTCTTCTCATAAGGAGATAAATTGACCCATAGATCACCTTCAGGGATGGTCAGGCCTGCCAAAAAATATTTAACCAATTGATTAGCTTGATCTTTGATGGTGGCAGTGTCCTGCGGCCCCTTTCCGGTATCAACAATGAATTGGAATTCTAAGGGTTTTTGAAGATTAACAACAAGGCCTTTTAAGGCCAAAGGTGAAAACGGCGCGGACTCTCCTACCATGGTGCCAGGCAGAGGAAGCTGATTAACGCTAAAATCCTGAGCTTGGGACAACTGGAGATTACTAAAAGAAAAAGTAACGCAAAGCAGCGTTGCTATGACACGTTTAAACATGCTTTTCCTTTGGAATTGATAAAAATTCTAGGTATGGTGAAAGTATGCCATATGAATAACCCAAAAGCAAATTTTATTTTTTACCATAAACCAATGATTTTCAAGGCCTTAAGGCATACTTTAGGAAAGCAATTCCTTAACAATTCCTCATCGATAAATAAAAAAATGCCTGCCAATCTTACTGGCAGGCAAATAATTCATCTCTTGATCTTTATTTAAACGCTTTAAATCAATGGCTTCTATTAAATGACCGCTGACAAGCCTTTCTCATCAATAATATGCAGCAACTTGAGGGCCGTTCCAGAAGGTTTCTTGACGCCCTGCTCCCAGCTTTGAATTGTTTGCACACTCGTATTAATGAATCTGGCTAAGGCTGCTTGGCTCAGTTTAAGCTTTCTACGAAGTCGCACAATTGCTCTCGGGGGATATGATTTAATATCCTCCATGGCCAAAGCCCTGACTTCACGAATGGTTATTTCATCTATCGAACCATTTTTATAAAGATCTTCCATGGATTCCAAAACCATATCTCTAATACTGTTTCTCATATGATTAACTCTCCGTTCTAGAAATTCTAAAAAACCTGTCATTTCTGATCATTTTAATAACTTCTTCTTCCGGTAAATGTTGATAACTGTCCGATAATTTATTAAAAAATTTAACTTCGAAACTGCTTAAATTGCTTTGATCACTTTTCTCGAACCCATGGCAAAAAATTAATTTCTTGCCTTGCTGATAGAATAATATTGTTCGAGCCCCTCCACTTTTGCCGCGTCCGGCCAGGGCGATCCGCTTTTTGTACAAATGGTTACCTAAATTCGCCTCGTATAATCCGCTTTCGAATTCTTCTATTGCATCTGAAAGCACCTTGTCTGTGATGCCTTGTTTCTTGGCCCAACGATAGAAATATTAATTTTTTAAATAATACATTCGGTGCCTATACCACTAAGTAATATACAATTGAAGTGTACTACCTAGTAGTATATTTGTCAAGTAGGTTTTTTAGAAAAAAGACCGGGAAATGATAGCCTTCGGCCTTGAATAAGTGATATAATTAGCACCATCGCTGACAAAAAGCCGCAAGGAGAAGATCATATGGCCGGCAAGCCAAATAAATTTTTGCAATTGCTCTCAGGATATATAACAGGATTGATCATTGTTGCAGTGGTCTTGACAGTGATGTATTTAATAAAACATCATTAATATGACGAAAGGAAATGATATGAAAAAAATGTCCCTGGCACTAATGGCTTCAATGATGCTCTTGCCTGTGGTCTCTTTTGCCCAGGCAATCCCGCAGCCGCCGGCCTCATGGGTCGCTTTCCAACAGGAAGAAGCTGCCAAACAGGCTGCTTTCAATAAGCAGATGAAAGATGAGGTGGATGCTTTTTTAAGGTCTCATCCGGAAGTCAACGCCTATTTTGACCAGGTGCGCGCGGCCAATAAAGCACGTTATCAGGCCGAGCATCAAAAATAAGAATTTAATATTTCTGGAATTCGTAGGTCACAAAAAAATTATTATTGGTAACGCGCGCCACCTGGGCTTCCACATCTTTATTGGCTTTAGAGTGAGTCAGTACAATGTCCCCGCGGGCCTGGGCCAAAGACCCTGTTTCCATGTCTTTAAGTGTCGCTAAAAAATAACCTTCCGCTATTCCCGGGACGATGATCTCCCAAGGCCCAAGACTATAATTAATGCTTTTGAGTTCATTGATCAATGACCGCATCGCCGGGGAAGGCCCCAGGCCTTTAAGGATGACCTGCGCTGAATCTTTCACCAAGCCCTGGGTCGGTGTAAACCAAACCATGGCATCATACCGGCGCTGGTAATACACCGCGATCTCCTGCGACACCTTCTCCCCCACAATGACCACACGACGGTCATGACTATAACCCAAGGTCCCGCTGGCGCCGGGGCCGGTAACGCATCCGGAAAGCAGGACACAACTTAATAAGAAACATATTGCTTTCATGTCATCCGTTCTTACAATAATACTTATGGCTTACAATGATTTCGCCAACAAGGTCAAGCAATGGGACAACCGCGCCGCGCAGTGGATGGGCCGCCATTTTTATATCATCTTGTTTGAAGCTATCCTGGCGATCATCTTCCTGTTCGCTTTTATTAATGCCTTAAAGGTCCTTAATGCCAGTTTTGATGTCCCAAAGAACAATGTTGCCGATCAATTATTATTGGCCCAATCCTTTAACTCCATATTGATCGTGATGCTCCTGATATTGATCGCCTTAGGGCTGCTCAATATCATCAACAGCAACTCCCGCCTGCGCAACGTCCTCAAGAACATCGAATTCAATTTAAGCAAACGCCGTTCCGACAATAAATCACAAGAAAATTGAACTCGTTAATTGTCATTCCCGCGAAAGCGGGAATCCATTTAAAAGTACTCCTGACATAACTCTTTTACACTATTAACAATTTTGTCTTTGAAATTCAACGGTGTTTTGATGCCAATGCCCTCTTCTTTCTTTTTCAAATAATGCATCCTGCCCAAGCCGATGCTGGCCGCGTACACGGCCGCGTTATTCAAGCCCGGAGTGGCCGCACCCATGCGCACCGGCGTGTTAATGCGCTCTTCAATGCGCTCAATGGCGCCCGGCAATAAAGCGCCGCCTCCCACCATCACGATCCCTTTATTCAGTTGGTGGTACAGATGCGATCCCTTAACAACGGTTTCCAGATGGGTCAAAAAATTCTCTATTTCCCAATTGACCGCTTCGCACACCGCTTCCCGACGGATAGGGATATAACCTTTATCACGCTTGACCAATATCTCACCGGTAACTTCCTTGGGATTGGCCACGGCGTGTGTTTTCTTGATCTCTTCAGCCAGATCAACGGTCAGGCTCAAACGCTCGGCAATGCTTTGGGTCACATAATTCCCGCCCCAGGGAATGAATTGGACGTCGCCCACAATGCCGTTCTTAAAAAAGATAACAGAGGTGATATTAGCCCCGATATCAACCAGGGCACAGCCCAACGTTTTATCCGCCTTATCAATGGCCACATCACTGGCCGCGTACCCGCCAAAAGCAACGCTACTGACCTCAAATCCGGCCTGATGCACGGCCTTGGTCAAATTGCGCACGCGCGAGGCTTGGGCTGTCAATAATAAAAGACTGGTCTCAATTTTGCGGCCGATCAATCCCGCGGGGTTGATCGACGTGTTGATATCATCGATCTTGTACCATTGCGGAAAATCATGGATGATCTCTTCATCTAAAGACACGCCCAGTAATTTGGCCTGGGCCTCCACTTTACGCAGGTCAAATTTGGAGATCACCTTGGTGCCGCTGTCAACCAATGGGATGACCGCCGAAGAACGGCGGGTCGTCAAAAAGCTCCCGCTGACGCCCAACTGCACGGCATGGACCTTGATGCCGGTCTTTTGCATGACCCCCTGCACCGTGCGCTGGATGCATTCAGCCAGTTCCGTGATATCACTGATGGAATTTCCTTTAAAACCCGTTGCCCGGGTCTCAAAGACACCCAGCAAGTCCAGATTGTCCTCATCCGTGAGCCGGACAATGCTGGCCTTCATGGTGTGCGTGCCTAAGTCCAGCCCGCAAAAATATTGCAACTGTGCCATCTTTTTAAACATCCGTCATTCCTTGGTATTTTCCACATTATTAGCTATAACCGGTTCCTTGAACCTTAAGTCAATGTACTTCACTTGGTCCAAATTGATCCTATTGGCGGATATCAGCATCTGCAATAACTCTATCTTATCCTGTGTATCGTCCTGGTCAAGGATGACATGCATATTTTCACCAACCAACAGGTCGATCTTCGAGAGATTACCCGCTTGCACGGCGTGGATGCGCCATCGCCGTAAATACGGGGATGCCTTGAACATGTTAAGGATATCCACGACCTTGCTCAATTCCTGGCCGCGCAAATGCCCCCCTAAAAATAACCAGCTGCGTTCAAGGGGAATGCCGTACACCTGCGGCAAGAGAGCGGGCTGCAGGGTGTAATATAGAGCCACGCCTTCCGTGTCCAGGAGCAAATATTTTTTCTTATAATAGATCTGCATCAAGGGCTCCCGCTTTTTAGCAAGGATCAAAATGCGGTCCGGCAATTGGCGCACCACCCTTAATTGCGCGATATACGGATACCGCTCGGCGATCTGGCGGTCGATCTTATTGATATCGACCCTGAAAATATTCGTACCCTTAAGGTCCTTCAAGGCGCGCAGGTCGATAAATTGGATCGACCGGTCGATCATCACGTCCTTGACTTCAAACAGGGGTGAGCTCTTGAGGAATTCAACGGTATTGACATAGACGGTAAAGAGGACGAAACCGATGAATAAAAAAACAATGGTACGGATCACCGCGATCCTGGAGATATTAACGTTGGATTTTTTTGCCATACGCCAGGTCCAAAAGTTTTTCACAGACTTGCACAAAACTATACCCCGCCTCACGGGCGGCTTTGGGAAAAAGGCTTGTCCCTGTAAATCCAGGGATGGTATTGACCTCTAAAATAAAAGGCTGCTCATTTTCATCAACACGCAGATCCACCCTTGCAAACCCCTCGCAGCCTAAAACATCGTACGCACTCAAGGACAGTTCCTTGATCTTGCGGCCCAAATTTTCAGGGACCTGGGCCGGGCAAATGTATTCGGTCGCCCCTTTTTGGTACTTGGCGGTAAAACTGAAAAAATTAGACTTAAGGACGATCTCAACTAAGGGCAAGGCCTCACGGTCAAAGATCCCGGCGGTGAATTCACGACCTTTGACAAACTCCTCAATGATGACCTGCGGCCCAAAGCTTAAAGCATTTTTAAAAGCCGGTTCCCACTCCGAAGGGTGGCGCACGACATGCACCCCGATGCTGGAACCCTCGCAGGCGGGCTTGACCACCAGGGGTGTTGATTTGATCTGCGCCCAGACGGTTTTAAAATCGACACCTCTTGCGTCGGTGATGCAATAATGCGCCGGCACCGGTAAACCGGCGCTCTTGAGGGCCTCTTGGGTCAAAATTTTGTTAAAAGCCATTTGGCTGGCTTTGACACCTGAGCCGGTATAAGGAATATCAAGTTTTTCTAAAATGCCCTGGATCGTGCCATCCTCTCCCAAACGGCCGTGCAAGGCGATGAAGGCAATGTCCAAAGGGATCTCTTGAAGCTGCCGGATGATCGCGGCAGGGTCATCCGTCGTAATATCCAGCGGTAAAACACGGTGGCCTTCCTGGGACAAAGCATCAGCCACGGCCTGGCCGGAACGCAGGGAAATTTCCCGCTCCGAGGAGTAGCCTCCCATTAATACACCTATTGTCCCATATGATTCACTGCGCATGACAATGTCCCGACCAATTCATCTGAAAGATGATAAATGTCCCCGGCCCCCAGGAAAAGCACCATATCGCCTGGCTGGACGTGGTCCTGCAAATATTTGATGATATTTTCTTTTTTTAGAAAAGTGGCCCTGGGGCCCAGTGTTTTTTGTAATTCCGCGAACAAGACCTTGACCCCGACGCCCTCAGAGACCTTCTCGCTGGCTGCATAAATATCAGTCAGTATCAATTCATCGCTAAGCCCCAAAGATCCGACAAATTCATTCAACAGGAATTTAGTCCGGGAATACCGGTGCGGTTGAAATACAGTGATGAGCCGTTTGGGCGCGAATAGCCGCGCCGCGTTAAGGGTCGCCGCGATCTCGGTGGGATGATGGCCGTAATCATCAATGACCATCACCTCATTCACGCGGCCCTTTAATTGAAAACGGCGTTTGACCCCGGTAAAATTTTTAAGCGTCTTGTTCATGACTTCATAAGAAATGCCCAACTGCAACCCTACGCTGATGCAGGCCAACGCGTTTAAAATATTATGCCTGCCGGGCACGTTAAGCTCAAAATCCCCCAACTTGCCCTTAAGGGTATAGCAGGAAAAAGAAGATTGAAACCCATCCGTCACGATACGCGCCGCGTACACCTCCTGCTGGTCGCTCATGCCATAGGTAACAGTATTGACCTTCTGGCGGCGTGCCAGCTCCAGCAGCTTCTTGTCCTCGCCGCAAACGATCAAACACCCGTCCTTGTGCGTGCGGGCGATAAACTTGGCATAAGCTTCGGTAATGCCTTCCCAATTCTTATAAAAATCCACGTGCTCAAAATCCATATTGGTAATGATCGAGTAATGCGGATTAAAATAAAGGAAGGTGCCGTCACTTTCATCCACTTCAGCCACAAAATATTTACCTGCCCCTAAATTAGCATTATACGCGACCGAGTTATTGATGGTCCCGCCGATGGCCGTGGTGGGCTTGAGCCCTGCGTTAATTAAAAGGCTTGAGACCATGGACGTCGTCGTTGTTTTACCGTGAGCGCCGGCGATCGTGATGGCGGTCTGTTGGTTGACCAATTGGGCCAGCACTTGCGCCCTCTGTAACACGGGGATATTGCGGCTCTCTGATTCCATCAGTTCCGGATTGTTCACGCGGACAGCGGATGAGTAAACCACGTAATCAGCGTCCTTGACATTGCTGGTATGGTGGCCGATCGTGACCGTCGCCCCTTTTTTGCGTAACCCCAAGATCAGTTCATTGTCCTTCAGGTCAGAACCGCTGACAGAATGCCCCTGGTCCAAAAGCAAGGAAGCCAAGGTCCCCATGCCGATGCCGCCGATACCGATCAAATGATAATGTTTTTTCATTGCAAGTAATCAACCCACGCCTGATTTAAATCG
>Ga0206995_1019_pt1 | contig 36720 bp, 25 predicted proteins | sample Alteio_BWMinCont_5_FD_153480 | JGI IMG/M metagenome (GOLD analysis project Ga0206995, IMG submission 153480) | Enriched cells from forest soil in Barre Woods Harvard Forest LTER site, Petersham, Massachusetts, United States -... | ecosystem: Environmental > Terrestrial > Soil > Temperate forest >... | reverse complement strand
ATGTACAATTTTATGACCCAGCCGTTCACGGTATCTGAGGTTTTCACCGGTAAAAAAGGCGAGTATGTGCCTTTGGAAGACAATCTGCTGGGTTGTGAAAGGATCTTGCGCGGGGACTACGACCACATGGAAGCGCAGGATTTTTACATGATCGGCAAATCTCCAAGGATTTAATTTTATAAAAATATCAACTATTTTTTGTATGACCCATAAACGTATTAATATCAATAGTTTATATACGTTGATTTATCCTTCCCTGGTTTGACAACCCCCCAATATATGTTATCCTTTCACAAGTAGCGCTTTCCCTAATATACTTGCACAGAACGGACATGTTTAAAAAAATTTTAAGCCTAATAGTCATTGTCTGCTTTTTCCTAACAAGCTTAGGCCCTCTGCCTCAAGCCCATGCTGATACAGTTTTAGGCTTGCCGGCACCTGGCACCATGGTGAGTCTAAGTCCTGCTTTTGAGCCTGTTTTAATGAAGGGCATCAAGGTCCATCCCGAGAATCCCTTTAAATTCGATTTCATCATCGACACAGGGAGCACTGCTCGTCATTCTGAGCGCAGCGAAGAATCTCAACAAGAACAACTTAAAAGTGAATCTTCTAAATTAATCAAATACTTCCTCGCCAGCCTAACCATCCCCGAAAAAGATTTGTGGGTCAATTTGTCTCCTTATGAGAAAGACCGCATGATCGCCAATAATCTGGGCCAAACCCAAATGGGCCAGGACATGCTGGCACAAGACTATATCCTCAAGCAATTAACCGCTTCTTTGATCTATCCTGAAAAGAACCTTGGCAAGACCTTTTGGGACAAAATATGCACCAAAGCCCAACAAATGTACGGCACAACCCAAATTCCGGTTAATACCTTTAACAAGGTCTGGATCGTCGCTGACAAAGCGGATGTTTTCGAACGCGGCAACGTTGCCTACATCGTCGGCGCGCATTTAAAAGTAATGCTTGAAGAAGATTACTTATCTCTTTCACGCCATCAACAGAATAAATCTCACACCTTAGCCAGTCAGATCATCCGCGAACTCATTCTTCCCAGCATCGAACAAGAAGTCAACACCGGCAAAAACTTCGCCCCCTTGCGCCAGATGTTCTACTCAATGATCTTAGCCAGCTGGTACAAAATGGCCCTCAAAGACGCACTCTTGACCCAAGTCTACGGCAATCAAAGTAAGGTCAAGGTGGGTGTCAATGCCCAAGACCCAACGGAGAAAGACAAGATATTCCAGCAATACTTAAAAGCCTATAAGAAAGGCGTGTTCAACTATATAAAGGAAGACCTCAGCCAAACCACCCAACAGCCCATCCCCAGAAAATACTTTTCCGGTGGAACCAATTTTGAGGAATTGGCAAGCCCTGTCATGCTGCATCGAATATTGAGGCCAACCTTAATAGATTTGGCAAGCATAGCAAATGATAGTGGTAAAGATTTCGCGGTAGCTGTAACAATTAATCCTGAAATCCCCGACACTACAATGATAGCAGATAATATTAAAAACCGGCATAGCCTATTGAGTATCGGATTAATGGCGGCCGGCGGAGCATTCCTGGTAGCTGACAGTTTGCGTATAATCAATCAACATTTTTCTAATTATCCGAACTTAAGGGCATGGGGCTTGGCGTTAATAGCGCTTAGTTTGGCAGCAGAGGGGCTCCCAAGGTTTTTTCAATTTTGGTATCAGTCTGAGTTGAAAAATTCGATCACCAGATATGCTAAAATAAAAGATGCAGCGATGCGGATCCAAGTATTACCGCTGACGTTGGATAAAAAGACTGTTGTAAAAGTTTTCGGTAGGGAACATACGCTATGGCGCTATCAAGACAGGCAAATATATTTGGATGGTAGAGAGTATAAATTTATAAAGAGGGTGAGTCAGGTGTTACGTTATGGCAGATTATTTATTATTGAGGGAAAAGAAGATCATCGGGTAGGATTTTTATATTTATCTGCGGAAGGGTTCAAACCAATCCATTATAAAGATATAGACAGATTTTTGATAAAGAACGATATCGAAGACAGGATGTGGTTTGCTATAAGTTTTCCGTATAAGCTTCAAAGGTATCCTGAAGTTGTGTCTAACTTCTTTCAATCTGAGAGAAAAGGTTTGATTTATGCCGCTTATCCTCAAACGGGTTCACCTATTCGCTTAAACTTGGAGCAATTAAGTCAATATGTCGAAGAATTGTTAAATTCAATAAACTTTTTAGCCAATCCCGCGATGTCGCCAGATATGCCTATTATTGTCCCCAAAGATGAAATGCAAAAATTATTTGGCACTTTCGGCGGGAGCACACCGCTTATTGCCTGGACGACACCTTCACATGGCGTGTATAGCGTGGAGTCAACGGCATATTTTCAAACAAATCACGTGAAGCACATCATTGCTGTATATGGTCCGGATCAAAAGATGTGGTCTAAGCCGATTTATGTCAGTCAAAGGTCTATTGAACGTGTGTACCGGATAGTAAAAGGTGACGAGGCCCGGGAACAATTAATGAAAGCGACTGAAGAAAATCAACCGGAAGCAGGGACAAATATTTTGTTTGATCTGATTCAGAAAGCCAAGAAACCTGCAGCAACAACCAGCCGCGCGATGACGGCCAACCTGGCAATGACCAGCCCGACAGGAGGAGCAAGGAAAGGTGCTGCGATTCCCAGAGCAAGAGGAGAAACCTCAATAATAATACAAAAAATATTTTTGTCTATGGTCGAACATCGTACCCTGGTTTATGTGGATGCGCCAGAACAACTGGCAAGGATACGGTCAACGATCCGGAAGCATGGCCATGGTACCAACGTAAAGTTTAAAGAATTTACTGATCAAGATGAAGCAAGGACATATATCAATGATCATAAAGATGAAATTGGAGCACTTCTTGTTAATAATATTGATTTTGTGAAAAGTTTTAAAAGTATAAAAATGCCGGTCTTAATAGTGACTAATAGGGAAGTTAAGGATACTTCCGGGATATTAGTAATAAAATCCCCACAGTTAGAATTTATCATTGAAGATGTTCTGGCCCTTCTCAGGAACAATAAAGACAGGATTTTAAGATTGATAAAACAAGAGGCTGAAAAAATTACCCAAGATGAAATAAAGATGAGATTAGGGTTCAGCCGGGCGATGACATCTTTGGACACGGTTGAGAAGAAATTCAAACAATTAAGGGCAAAAGCAGGTAGAAAAGAAATGTTGAGCGGTAAGGACATGCAATGGCTCGAGACTACTTTTCCAGAAATTTTAGGAACACTCCTAAGTGAATTCCGGAGGGAAAAGTCGTCTTTGGAGAGACTACCGCTAAAGAGCGCAGAACAAGCCGGGGAAATTTCAGAAGAATATACAAGAGCGCTTGGCAGAGAAAGAGATAAGGTTAACGTGAAAATAGACAGGATCAATGGCCTGGCCCGTGCTAAAGACAAGTTGTTGAATGAAATTGCCAGCCTCGCGATGGCCAGCCCAGCGGCAAAGGCCAGCCCGGTAGTAAGTGCCATTCCCGTGATAAACAGCGAAGGGCAGTTTGATCAAAAACTTATAAAGCTCATCCAAAGCGGCCATCGTTCCTATCTTTCTCTGGAGCTTACGGGATTGGTCCTGCAGCAGGAATTGCCCGCAGTAATGGGTTTGCAGGAGGTTTCTGTGTATAGCGTGCTGAGTCATCAGGTCGAATTATCTCTGCCCAATTTTGTTTTTGCTGTTTCTATTGATCCAAAAGGTGTTTCAGCCCCTATGCCCAAAGATGAAATATCGGACCTGCTGCAGAATTACGAGCATAGATTGGGGATCCTGCGCATACAACTGGGCAGCCGCCTGTATTATCTTATCGCAGGGAATCATGTGTCTATTTTGATCAGAACGTATATTCAAGATGATCCCGTGCGTCAAGATAACTTAACAAAGGCCTTCGCCCTTCCTGACGGAACATCGGTTTCCGGGGCGGATTATACAGAAGTAAGAAATGTCATGAATAAGGCGAACGGCATCCCCCATCAAGACGCTTTTTTTGATCTGTTGAAAGCAGCGTCAATCAGACGGGCGTTTGACAGGCGGGCGCTCCAACAAATGCAAGGCAGTAATGAAGATTTAATAAATCAAATTTACAGTTTTTTGAAAACGAATAAATTCTTTAGCAGGTATGATGAAAAATTTTATAATCATGAGATTTTTTCGTCCAAAGCCAGGATCATTTTAGCCGGTATGAATAAGATAGGCCCCAAGGGCAAGGAGCATTCTTATTGGGCGTTGGATTTGGAACCCGTAAAGAACGATCTCCCGCAACCTCTTGCCGCCGCCAGCAGGGTCGAAGAAACAGCGCAAAAAGAAGCGATCCAGCTGGGATTGAACTTCATTGATAATAACAGTGCTCCCACAAAGTCAAAAGAAGGGAATGCGGTCTCACAGAAAGAGAAGGCCCCGCCACAGGTCGAAAAGCCTGCGTTGAATGACCAAGAAAACGGATTGGTCGAACTATTGAAAAAAACACAGGCCGCTACTACAAAAAACGGGATCAGAAAGAGATTAGATAGAGAATATAATATGTTTGACGCTGATGAAAATGAGTTCAATCAATTGCGGCGTCAGGCGGTTTTCCTGTACGATGTGAACAAAGGAGATTTTGTACCGCCCCAAGACAAAAATTCTCTGCCTGAGCCTTTTGGGGTTTTTATTGTATCTTTACCAAATAATAGCCAATATAAACATTATGTCTGGGGAGGGCCCAATTCTTACGTGATGAAGGTGCCCAAAGCATGGGCCCTTAACCCGAAGCTATTGACAAGGCCCAAGCCCAGCTTCGCGATGACCAGCGACGAAATTGATGCGCATGTTAAGGAGCAGATAATTCATATCAGGATGGATCCTTTCGATACGAAATGGATAGCGCAGATGTTAAATCAGGGACTGTCGGCTGCCCTGTCGGGTATTGCAGTCTCGGCCCAAAGGATCACTAAGGACATTGACAAATTACGCGTATCAAACTCGATTTTTAGAAAGTCATTTGATAGGAATGGAGTTGAAACACTGGTAGAGATAGATTTCCTGGAGAAAATTTTGAAGGAGTATAAAGTTTATAAATTGGGGGTCATTGAAATAAACGTTGGGTTTAACAGGTATTATTTGATCGGTGGGTTAGGTCCTCCGATCCTGGTTAAAGTTTCCGGACAGGTGTCCGGTGCGCCCTCAAAAGAGACGCCCCAGAATCCCAGCTTCGCGATGACGACAACAGAGACTCCGGAACAGCGCATCATCTCTAAATTAATAGTGTCACCTGGATATCGCCCCTATTTCTTTAGGAATGCGCTTAAAGCATTGAGAAAAGAAGGACACGCTGTAAGCGTAACAGCTGAAGATTTTAAGGAATTGATCAAAGGTAAAGGTCTCACCATGGAAGTTTTTAATAGGGATGGCACCCACAAAAAAGGGCCCATTGACAGGCTGGCCGATGAAATGTCTTTATTAAATACAAGTAATTTATGGATCATTGAGTTTAAGTTAAAGAGAAAGAACTCCCGTTATCATTATTTGATCGGGAATCATAGGCTTAGGTCTTACATTTTGCTCGCCGTTAGCCCCGCGATGGCGGCACCCAAGCAGGTATTGTCTTTGCAGGAAGCCTACGAAAAAATGGGACTGATCGGTCAGGAGTCGAGGGTGATCTCAGAGGAATTAAGGACAGGGGCCATTACCACTGCTGAAAAAATAATACAAAAAGAAAAAAGTTCAGCAGGCTTAAAAAGAAAATTAAACGCAATTCAGGTCAATTGGGGGCCGAATGATGGCCGGGCCAAACTTGTTTTTGAAGAACAGAAGAAATCCATAGAAAATGGGATAGCAAAGAATAGTACTGCTTTGGGAAAATTGGTGCCTCAGACCAGTAAGCCCGCCAAGGGCAAAACCAGCAAAGCCAGCAAGGCGATGACAGTCATTCTTATCAACGCAATTTTAGAAAGAATTGACCCTGAGAATTCTGGCAAGGCGCAGTTTAATTTAAATAGCAGAATTTTTCCCAGGGACCCTGAAGAAGCCCTAAATATGAAAAAACTTTTCGCTGAAGAAAATAGGGGAGAAGGGTTCCCTGCAACACATAGGGATAAAATAGGGACAGCTGAATATGTATATTGGACAGACTATCCACAATTCAGAATATGGTTAAATGCAAAAAAAGAAGAAATTCTTACTCGCTCTGCCGGTATCGAAATATCCCAACCCCCCAGCGCTAGCTCCGCGATGACCGCGCCGACTGACACCCTGGCACGCCGCGGTGGTATCGATTTCAACCGTGCCAATATGGCGATGAACGTGCGCAAAGAGGGTAACGGCGTACAGATGCAATTTGACCCTGCCATGATCGCGCGCATCCGCAAAAGCGGCTTTGACGGCGTCAATTTTGAAGTCGAGAGCATCATCCCCGTGGCCAATCTGCCCCTACTCTTAGGCCTGCGTAAAGAAGAGATCCAGGCCCAAACTCAATTAGCCAGCGTCTAACGTAAAAAATGAGATTTAGGTTCATCCCGCCCGTATTTAATGTTATGATTTATACATGTACAAACCTGTCGCCAACAAGATCCTCGTCGATGTTTTGGTCAAATCAGGCCTTATCGGCGCTGAAGATGCCGTTGATTACATCCAGGCCGCCCGTCAGGAACACAAGAACCTTAACTCTTACCTGATCCGCCACGGCATCCTGACTGACCGTGAGATCGTCGAGGCCCTGTCTAAACAGCTGAATCTGCCCATTTTTGACCTGAAAGAAAAAGAAGTCCCCCAGGCCGTCATTGACCGCGTGCCGGTGAAATTCGCTTCCTTCTATAAGTTCATGCCTGTGGCCATTGAAGGCAATGTGCTCACCCTGGCTATTTCCTCGCCGCTGGACGTTCGCATGGAAGATGATATCAGGGTGCATTTAGGCCTTGAGCCCCAGGAAGTATTGGCGCTGCGCAGCGATATCAATGAGGCCCTTAAAAAATATTACGGTTTAGCGTCAGACACCATTGACCGCATCCTGACCAAGGACCCCAGCAAGCGAAAGTCCGATGGCAACCAGGAAGCGTGGGTCGAGGACATTGAGAAAAAAAGTGAGGACCCCTCGGTGGCCAAGCTCGTCAACCAGATCATTCTGGAGGCGTACCAGAAGAGGGCGACTGATATCCATTTTGAACCTTATCGTGATAAGATGCGCCTGCGTTACCGCATTGACGGCACCTTGATGGACGCCAATTTACCGCCGGAAGCCAGGCATTTTTTGCTGCCCATGCTTTCGCGCATCAAGATCATGTCCAATTTAAGCATCACGGAAAAGAGGCTGCCGCAGGACGGCAGTACGGTCGTGCGCACCAAGGACCAGGATTTGGATTTGCGTATTTCAACCATGCCGGCCCTGCGCGGGGAGAGCATGGTCATCCGCATCCTGCCGACCAAGTCCATGCGCACTCGCTTGGAAGATCTGGGGCTCAATGAGCAAAATGCCCTGAAATTCAGGGAATTGATCCAGCGTTCCCATGGGATCATCTTTGTCACAGGCCCCACCGGCAGCGGTAAAACAACGACACTTTATGCCTGTTTGCATGAACTAAACCGTGATGATATAAAAATAATCACGATCGAAGACCCTATTGAATACGAGATGGAGGGCATCACCCAGATCGCGATCAGCCCTAAATTGAATTTCAGTTTCGCGGAAGGTTTAAGGAGCATCCTGCGCCATGACCCGGACATCATCATGGTCGGCGAGGTGCGCGACCTGGATACCGCGGAGATCGCCATCCGCACGGCCCTGACCGGGCATTTGGTGTTTTCCACCCTGCACACCAATGACGCGGCCAGCGGCATCACGCGTCTGATCGACATGGGCGTCGAGCCTTACCTGGTGGCTTCGTCCGTCGAGGCTTTCGTGGCCCAGCGCCTGATCCGCCTGATCTGTCCCCAGTGTAAGGAAGAGGCCGTTGTCCCTGATTCTGTCCGCCAGGAAATGTCCCGTTCACTTAAAATCCCGGCGGAGGCAGTCAAGGCCTATCATGGCCGCGGCTGCGAGGTATGCAATAAGACAGGGTATTACGGCCGCACGGCCATTTATGAGATCCTCCAAATGGATGAACATATCCGGGCCATGCTGACAGCCAAGCCCAGCACGGAAAAGGTAAAACATTCCGCCATGAAAAACGGCATGGCCACCTTGAGGCAGAACGGCTGGCAATGCGTTGCCGCGGGCGTTACAACAGTGTCCGAAGTCTTATATGTCAGCTCCAAAGATAATTTTTAAGGGACAAGATGCCATCCTATATTTATAAAGCCAAAAAAGACGCTGTCAACGCCATCACCGGGCAGATCAGCGCCCAGAATGAGGATGATGCCCTGGAGATGATCAATCAGCTTGGGCTTATCCCCGTGTCCATCGAAGAAAGCAACGCGGAGGGTGTTTTATTCAGCAATATCCGCGAGGTCAAGATCAATGGCAAAGAGCTGTATCTTTTCAGCAAGCAATTGGCCAATCTCCTTAAATCCGGCGTGACGCTTTTAAAAGCCCTGGAAGTTTTGGCCGGCCAAACCAAAAGCATTTATTTTGCCAAGGTTTTAGATGAAGTATCGATCGGGGTCAAAAGCGGGCGTTCTTTCTCGACCTGCCTGGTGGATTATCCGGCCATCTTTTCGCCTTTGTTCGTGGCCATGGTGCGCGCGGGAGAGGAGATGGGCAAATTGCGCCAGATGCTTAACAGCGTGGCTGATTTTCTCAAGGCCCAGGAAGAATTTTCTTCGAAGGTGCGCTCTGCCATGGTGTATCCGCTGTTCATGCTGGGCATTGGGGTCTCGACGGTGATCTTTATCCTGACCTTTGTGATGCCTAAAATGTCCGTGATCTTTACGGACGCGGGGCAGGTCTTGCCCCTGCCTACCGTGATCGTCATGAGCATCAGCCATTTTTTTAAAGCCTACGGGATCGAGGCCCTTATTATCGGGGCGATCGGTTTATTGACGTTCAACCGCTGGCGCGCCTCGACCCAGGGCTCGATCGTCATCGGACAATTTCTGTTAAATCTCCCTTATGTCAGGGGCCTTGTTTTAAAAGTGGATTTAGCGCGTTTTACCAGGACCATGTCCCTGTTGTTGGAAAGCGGTCTGACCATTATCCGTTCCATTGAAATGGCGGTCCCCACCATGCATAATCCCCAATTGAAAATGGACCTGCTTGTTTGTGTCCAGGACTTGGCCGCGGGAAATAATTTAGGCAGCTGTTTGTCCAGGTCAAAATTAGTCCCGACGATGATGGTGCAGTTAGTCACGGTGGGCGAAGAGTCCGGGAACCTGCAGGAATCTTTAAGGGACATTGCCGAAAGTTATGAAGCGGACATCAATGAGACGACCAAACTGATCACCACTGTTTTGGAGCCGGTACTGATCTTGGCGGTGGGCGGGGTGGTGGGGCTGATCGTTTTTGCCATGCTGCTGCCGATTTTCTCCATGGACTTAATGGCACATTAAACAGACATTGGAATGAATTTTTTTCGCCAAAATGCTAATTGCTACTTACTGATTCCTGGATAAGTCAGGAGCAAAAGCACGCATTTTGGCTCCAAAAATTATTCCAACGTCTGTTTAGACACATGGCAACATGAAATATTTATTTTTAATGACACTTTTGTTCTTTGGTATGACAACGCGTGGCTGGGCTGACATTGATTCCAACTTTAGTCCCCCCGGCTGGCTCTCTTTCCAGGGCGACCATTTTGTGGTCCTTTGCGCTTCCAGCGACGATGAGGACATGGCCCATGAGGTGTTGGACCACGCGGAAGAGTATTACAACAATATTGCGGATGATATCGGGTACTCGCGCTATCATAATTTCTGGACCTGGGACAACCGTGTTAAGATCATCCTTTTTCCTGACCAGGGATCTTATGTCCAGCAAACCGGCCAGCCGCCGTGGTCCGACGGGTTCGCGTCTTTATATTCAGAATTATTTAAATCAAGGATCATTGTCAGTTATAAGGGCCAGCCAAATTTTACAGAGGTGATCCTGCCCCATGAGATCACGCACCTGGTCCTGCATGATTTTATCGGGTTTGACCGGCCTATCCCCAGGTTCTTTGACGAGGGAGTGGCCCAGCTTGAGCAAAAAGATGACAGCTTAAGCCATATGGATATCATGGCCAAGCTGATCGTGGGCGGCAAGATCGTCCCTTTGCCGGATTTGCTGGCCTATGACCTGGTGGCCCATAGGAATGACGCGCAGTCTATTTCAATCTTTTATGTAGAAAGTCTTTACATTGTTGATTTTTTGGTTAAAACTTATGGTAAGGACGCTTTCAAAGAACTGTGCCGTCATTTAAGGGACGGGGAGGGTTTTGAAGACGCTTTAAAAAGTTCTTATTACCCGACAATTGACTCAATGCAAACCTTGCAGGAGAAATGGAGCGATTATGCCAAACAATATTTATAAACGGTCCGGCTTCACTCTCGTCGAGATCATGCTGGTCGTCATTATTATCGGCGCTTTGGCCGCGATGATCATCCCGCGTCTTTCCGGACGCGGAGAAGAGGCCAAGGCCAAGGTGGCTAAATCAGATATCGATGCCAATATAGCCACTGCTTTAAAGCTTTACGAACTGGACAATGGTTCTTATCCCACCACGGCGCAGGGATTGGGTGCTTTGCGCATTAAACCCAGCACCAACCCTTTGCCTCAAAATTGGAACGGCCCTTATGTTGAGAGGGACCCTGTTGATCCCTGGGGCCGGCCCTACGTCTATGTTTCCCCCGGTGATCACCGCGCGGACTATGATCTCTCCTCGAAAGGAAAAGATGGGCTTTCCAACAACGGCGAAATCAGCAACTGGCAATAACAATGACCCCGTCAACCCCGGGGGTTGCCGGGGTTTTACTTTCGTCGAAGTCATGGTCAGTCTGGTGGTTTTATGCTGCGGCATTGTATTGATCTACAAATCCTTCTTTTTGTGCGCGGACTATTTAAATAATTTGACCTCCCGCCTGTACGCCTCAAGCCTGATCGATGAAAAGATCGGGGACATTTCCAAATCTTTTGCCGAGTGGCCGGCCCGGGCATTGAATCTCGGCGACACGTCAGTCACCCTGAGCGTTAACTATAAGCCTGTGCGTTTCAACTATGACATTAAGCTGGCCCCTTTGCCTGATGTTAAAAGTGTCTGGCAGCTGGACGTCAAGCTTTCCTGGATAGACGGCCCCAGGTCCATGCGCGCCCAGCGCAGCGCTTACATGATAAGATGAAAAACCCTCGTAGAGCTTTTACACTAACAGAAGTGCTTTTGGTCTCATGCATGTTCGCGGTCATCAGTTTGGCCGTGTTCAATGCCTTTGCCAACGGCTTTAAATTATGGGCCCGCGGCCAGCATGTCATGGTCGAAGGGGACATGGCCATTTTTTTTGAAAGGGTCTCCGAGGACCTGCGCAGTGTGGTGACCATCAGCGGCATCCCTTTTAAAGGCGACAGCACCCAGCTGTCCTTCCCCGCTATTATCCTGGCCCCCACCGACGCTAACGGTTCCCGGGCAGGCGAAGGGGCCGGCAGCCAGATAGGTGCAGTACAGTACACTTTTGAACCTTCTGAAAAAAAGATATACCGCACCCAAGCTGTTTACGGGAGGGCGCTTAAATCAGAATGGTCCGCGCCCGTTGAAGTGGCGTCCCAGATCGAAGACATTACCGTTAGGTATTATTTCACCGCGGACAAAGGCCTTGAGATCAAAAGCCAAATGGACCAAGGGGTTCCCATGGGGATCATGGTTGATGTGCAATTCATGGCAGACGGACAGATCCGCCATATGCGCCGCTTTTTGCTGGTCCCTGTCGGAGGCGGCATATGAGATCACGTCACGCCCGCCGCGGTATGGTGTTGGTCTACGCCTTGTGGGTGCTGGGGATCCTGACGATCCTGGCGGTGAGTGTGGCCGCGGGTATACGCCAGAAGATCTTTTTGGTCGCCCGCCTGGATGAGCGCAGCCGCATGACCTATCTTATGGAGGCGGCGGTCAAGAAAACAGCCGGCTATATCCATCAGCAGATGGAAGAAACCTCCTTTACCTTTACACCGTCGGTAAAAATGAATTTGCTAAATAACGCCAACGAATTGTCGTCGATCAAGTTAGGCCAGGATACGGCAGGTGTCGGCTATGTTGCCGTTGATGGGGACAATACGTCCTTACGTTGGGGCGTGGTGGATGAAGAAAGCAAACTCAACCTTAACAGGATAGACCAGGGGACCTTGATGAATTTATTGGCCAATGTGCTTTCACTCAAAGACGAGGACGCTGATAAACTGGCCGTGGCGCTTTTGGATTGGCGCCAATACGGCGAGGGTGAGGTCACCGGTTTTTTCAGCGATGATTATTATACTAATTTGCAGTGGCCGTATCCTAAAAAGAGCGCGTATTACGAGACCCTGGATGAAATACTGCTGGTCAAGGGCATGGACAAGCAGAGGTATGACAAGCTCATTAATTTCGTGACCATTTACGGGGACGGGACCGTTAATATCAATACAGCTTCCAAAGAAGTCCTTGAGGCCTTGGGACTGGCAGACACGCTGGTAGACAAGATCTTGATGGCGCGCCGGGGGAAGGACGGTATTGACGGCACTGCGGATGACAATGTGTTTTTAAGGACCTATGAAATTGCCGTTGACGTTAATTCGATCGTCCCCTTGACCTTGCCCGAAGCCCGCGCCATTGACTACTTGAATGCGAAGGGGGTCTTGACCACCAATTCGTTTTATTACACCATTGAAGCCACCGGCCGGCTGGCCAGCCGGGCCGCGCCCAGGTCAGTGCGCGCGGTCTACTCGTCCCGGGATGATAAAATCGTCTATTGGAAAGAAAGATAAAATATTTACTTTTCTAATGGTTATGCTTTAAAAAATAGTTATAATAAATTAAATGTTCGGCGCAGACAAAAAATATCTAACCATTTCCATCAATGACGGTGTCATTAAGGTCGCCCAAGCGGCATCTTCCGGGAGTTTAGAGAAGGTTGCCCGCACTTCATTTACGGCAACTCCCGGCGGAGATGAGGCAGGCAAGGAGCTTAAATCCTTATTGGCCTCTTTTGACCGCAAGGCTGCCGTGATCTGTGTTATCCCGGCCAACGCGGCCACCGCCAAGAACATCGAAGTCCCCTCGAGCGATCCCGAAGAGATCAAATCCATCATCAATTTGCAGGCCTCCCGCCATACGCCTTATTCACGGGAAGAGGTCTTGATCAGTTATATTAATTTAGGCCTGAATGCCGCCGGTAACACCCGTCTGCTGCTGACGATCGTGCATCGCGACATGGTCAAGGAGCGGATCTCGGTCCTGGAGCGGGCGGGGCTGGATGTTCAGCATATCCTTTTTGCGCCGGAGTCCCAGGCGCGTTTTTATGCCAAGGCCCTGAATTTAAAGAAAGAAGCGCCGCCTGTCGGGATCATTGATTTTTCTTTAAATGCCGCCAGTTATATCGTCATCTCCAAAGGCACCTTGCTTTTTGTAAGGCATATTCCCGTCGGTATTAAAGCCATCATGGAAGGGGCGGACGCGCCCGCGAAACTGCAGGACGAATTCAAGAAATCCATGGAAGCGTTCACACAGGAGGACGGCAGTGAGGCCCCGGCGTCTTATCTGGTGACTACGGCGCATGAAGCGGTGAGCGGCATTTTACCTGTTTTAACGGAGAGCCTGAAGGTTGAGTTCAAGGTCAATGCTTTCACGGGTTTTGTCAAGGGTTCGGGGGATGCGCGCAAGAAATTACAAAGCCAGTTTGCCGACGATTCTTTTCTGGATGTGGTGGCCCCGGCCTCGAGCGCGGCCAAGTGCGAGATCAACCTGATGCCCGAAGAGATGATCTTAAAAAAGACCGTGGAGCGCCAGAGCAAGGAAGCCAGCAGGTCAGGGGTGGCGGCAGTCATCATTATGGTGCTGGTCGGGGGCATGATCATGAGCAATATTTATTTTAAGGACACCTATTTAAACAAGAATTTGCGCGAAGAGTTCGCTCCCCAAAAGGCACAGGTTGAAAAACTTGAAGCGCAGATGTATAAAATAAAACTGGTGCGCGGGTATATCAAAGATCGCATGGTCAGCCTCGATGTCATCCATGAATTATACAGGATCACTCCCAACACGATCTATCTCAATAGTATTGTCACGGATGAGGAAGGTACCGTCACCATTGACGGTATTTCAGGTTCCATGTCAGACGTCTTTTCGTATGTCAAGTCGCTGGATGATTCAAGCATGTTCAAAGAAGCCAAGACCAAATCCACCTCGGTCAAAAAAGACAACGGCAAGGACGTGGCTGCTTTTGAAATTGAGTTTAAATTGAACAGTTACAAGGACCCCTCAACCCTGACGGGTACAGAGGCCGGAGGGCCGGCGGCGTGAACGAAATCAATAAATTTATCGCGGGCTTAAACGAGAACCAAAAGAAGCTCTTGCTCATTACGGTGGTGCTTGTGATCGCGGCCCTTTTTGACCGTCTTTTGATCGCCCCCACGATGTCCCGTTTATCGTCGATCGAAGAGGACATTGCCAAAGAGGAAGCAACGATCAAGCAGGACATGCGTTTTTTAGGGTATAAAGACCGCATTGCCCAAGAGAGCAATGAGATCAAGCCTTATCTGACCAAGAACATGTCAACGGATGAGGAGATGATCGCGGCATTCCTTAGGAAATTGGAAAGTTTGGCCGGCCAAACCAAGGTCACCCTGATCAAGATCAGTCCCGCTCCCGGCGAGCAGGATGCGGATTATTGGAAATACCAGGCTGATCTGGAATGTTCCGGTAATTTGGGAGATGTGATCTCTTTTATGCACGCGGTCAATTCCGACACGGACCTGATGAAGGTCGATAAATTCAATTTTAGCGGTAAAAAATCCGATACGGATGAGATCAAGGCCACCATGACGGTTGAAAAGGTCGTGGTGACAGACAAGCCCATGCCTCCTAAGGCGGCCCCCGATGCCAATGCGCCATCAGCAACCCCGTCTGCTACTCCATAGTGTTATTGCATTTCTATTTTGCGCCACTACTGCCCATGCCCAGATGGAAGTCCTCAAGGACCTCTATGAGCGCGCGGTAAATGCCTACAACAGCCAGCAGTATGACCAGGCCATCGGCTTCTATCAGCAGATAGTCAAGGCCGCTCCCGGCTTTGCCCCGGCGTATAACGGGATGGCCCTGGCCAACCAGGCCGCCGGTGGGGACGAGAATAAGACCATTGAATATTTAAAAGCAGCCATCAGCTATGACCCTAAAATGGCGCCGGCCTATGATAATCTGGGGCGTATCTATTATGGCCGCCAGGATGTGGACCATTCCCAGGAGTATTTTGAAAAAGCCTTGAAGGCTGACCCTGGTTTAAGCAGCGCGCAATTAAGCCTTGCGTGGATCAATTTATTGGTCAGGTCAAAACCGCTCACTGCGCTCAAATATTTTAAAATGGTATTAGCGGTCAGCCAGGACCCTAAAATTTATTACGGCATGGGTTCAGCGTATTTTGCCAGTAATCAGCGTGTAGAAGCACTGGAGATGATCACGAAATTGCATGTGATGGGGCAGGAGGATTTGGCCACCCGTCTGGAAGATTCTTTGCGGAACAATACGCATGTTAATACCGAAGCTGACGCAAATGCAGGAGGCGGTAGTCCGCCTTCCCAGCCGGCTGGTTTAGGCCCGCTGCCCGCCACTGCTGACAAGCCCACCGGTATGCAGGTCCGCCTGCGCGGCAAACTCTCTGATTATTGATTTTCCCTCCACAAAAACTGGCATAACTCTCCAAAATAGTGTATCTTTCCTTATATATGAGAAAGTATTTAAATTTTAGAGTTAATATAGCCCTTGGGCTTATTTTTGCCTTTTTGCTTAATTTCCTTGGCCCTATACCTTTAGCCCAAGCGCAGGAGTTCTCTTTACCTGCGCCAGGAACAATGGTCCAGCTAAGTCCTGAATTTAACCCACCCATATTAAAAGGCCTCAAAGTCCATTCCGACAATCCTTTTAGATTTGAATTCATTTTGGACCAAGGGGATTCCAACACTGTCATTCCTGGTTCTTCCACTGTCATTCCCGCGAAAGCGGGAATCCAAACCGAAGCCACCAAACTTATTAAATATTTCTTGGCTTCTTTAACCATCCCCGAAAAAGACCTCTGGGTTAATTTAAGTCCTTACGAAAAAAACCGTATCGTTCCCCAAAGCTTTGGCCTAACAGAAATGGGTCGTGACTTGTTAGCCGAAGACTATATGCTCAAACAAATCACCGCGAGTTTGATTTATCCGGAAGACGAAATTGGTAAGAAATTTTGGAAACGCATTTACGCAGAAGCCGCTAAAAAATTCGGTACAACCAATATTCCAGTCAATACATTCAACAAAGTTTGGATCGTCCCCGAAAAAGCCGTAGTCTATGAAAATGCCAAAGTCGGCACAGCGTATGTGGTGGAAGAAAAGTTAAAAGTCATGCTCGAACAGGATTATTTGGCGCTCTCTCATGGTGTCATTCCCGCGCAAGCGGGAATCCATAACAAGAACGACATCAACGCCCTCGGCAGTCAAATCGTCCGTGAGATTGTTATTCCAGAATTGACAGAGGAAGTCAACTCCGGCCGCAACTTCGCCCAACTCCGTCAAGTCTACAACTCATTGATCCTCGCCACCTGGTACAAAAAGAAGATCAAAGACAGCATCTTGGCCCAAGTCTATGCGAACAAGAATAAAGTTGCCGGCATTGTGTCATTGCGAGGGAGTGTAACGACCGAGGCAATCTATCAAAGATATCTCCAAGCCTTCAAAAAAGGCGTCTACAACTACATCAAAGAAGACCAAGACCCGCTGACTCAACAAGTCATTCCAAGAAAATATTTTTCAGGAGGCGCGTTATTAATTAATGTGAATGCCGCTATGGCCATTACCCCGGACCAAAGGGTTTTACGTGGCCATGGTAACTCTGATCATGCCATGCGCGTTGTTGATGTACAGCTAGAAACATTGAGCGACCAAGCCATGAAGGTTGTAACACCGCAGCAAATGGAAAGAGCGGCTGAGGCAAGGAGGGCAAGGGCCAAGCAATTATTCGTCAACGCCAAGCCGTTTGCCAGCAGTGTCACGTTTATTGAGGACCTGAAACATCATAACGTCAAGATGGCAGTGGTATCATCCAATCACCAGACCGGAGAAACTTTAAAGCGTGCCGGTCTTTCTGGTAAATTTTTGTTTGTCATTGACGGCGGTAAATTCAAAGAAAAAGGTTTGCCCGAAAAAACTGACCCTGAGCTTTGGAAAATAATGGCCCGGGAGATGGGGAATATTGATCCTGCGGATAGCTGGGTTGTTGAAGACGGAGAAGACATCGTGGAAGCAGCGCATAATGCGGGGTTTAAAGTACTTGCCTTGGCCAGGGACAATAATGCCCAAAGGATGCGTGACAAACACGCGAACATTGTTGTGGAAGATGTTTCTGATTTAACAGCAGAACAATTGGATGAAATATACTCAGCAGAGGGCGTTATTTTTGACAGCGATGGTGTGATCATGAATACAGAGCATTTACAAAGGCAGTCCTGGCGGGAGATGCTTGAGAGCCATTTTGGCGAGACAGGTTTTTCCGACCAGGATTTTGCCAAACATACCCCGGGAAAATCCGGTGAAACAGGATTAAAAAATCTGCTGACATCACGCGGGTATACCTTAAATAGCGCTCAGCTAAGCCGGGAAGACCAGGCGATGAATGCGCCCCCAATGCCTCGGCATTGGCTAACAACGGATATCGAAAACCATGATCCTAAGAAATTCATTTATACCGTCAAAGTATTAGGCATTCATAGGCTTCTTAATCCGCGAGTATTACGAGGGGCCCCTGAATACTATTCAGCAAGTGAAATCGATCAAGATCACCTGATGACATATGGCGGTGCAACGGTGGGTTTAATATTGGAATTCCCTGATCGGGACATTGCCGCTGTGTTGAGGTATATGCATCTAAATATTGTCGCGATGAATAAAAATAAGCAGGCATTAGCAGGGTTTATAGAGAAACATTTAGCAGAACAGAACAGGACTTCGTTTAAGAATATTTTATACCAATCGGTGGTTCATCCATACGATGAGCTGGCAATCACCCCTCAAGAATTAATAGAACAATCCAGGGATCTTCCGCCAGACGGTTTTTTTTATGCGGGTAAGGGATATAATAATGAAATCATCATCAAAAACAGCCCTGATCTAAAAATAAAAGCCGTTATTCTAATCGCCAGAGAAAATTATAATTTAGAAGATATTTTAGGAGACCCACGAGACGGCTCCTGGAGTAAGATAGTCAGGTCACAAGTTGAAAATGGCCTTCCCATAGTGATCGTAGGGGAGAAAGGTGTAGATTTAGGAAGAATTAGACAAGAATTCATAAGATCATTTCCGGGCTCCCAGGAAATACGTCCTTTTGTATTCAGAAAACCCCAAAACAAAATAATAGGGGACAGCGCCCAATTAACGGATGACCGTGCGATGGGGGTTGGGCCGCTGGTTGTTTTGGCTGGGTTAACGGCAATGGTGTACCATTTTTGGCCCAAGAAAAAATCAACTCTCAAATCAGAGAAAGCGGTGGTTGAGTTTTTGTGGAGATACTTGGATAGGAAGGATGAAATGTTTGACTTTGTTCTGTTTAATGAAATATGCCAGATCGCGCTAGACAACCACTATTCTCCAACTGATGACAGTATTTTTAAGGGTTGGGTCATGCAGAAATTAAGGGGAGAAAAACATGCGTTTTTATTTAAGCCAAAGTATAGGCCTGAGTTATTGGGTGGTAAATGGAATTATGTCATTGATCCAATTGTGACGGATGTCATCAAGAAATATGCAGGAGGCGAATGGATAAATGGAAAGGCTTTTTATAATAGGCTGGAGGGAGGGGCAGAACTCCAGGAGAGGGACAGCGCACAATCGGCCTTTGAGATTAAACCACCGGACCGGGCGATGAGCCTGGAAAAAGGGAATGGGTATGAATTAGCATTACTGTCTGCTCAAGACCATGATGTAAGTAATCTTATGTTTGGTGTCGGCGGTCATTTAGTAAACATGATAGATGATCTGAAAGAATCAAAAAGAGAGGATTTGGCAGGATCGATCAATGAATTGTCTGGATTGTATAAGTATTGGAAGGAAGTAGAGCGTGATCAACATCTGTTTTTATTAGTTAGAGGACTTCTAAATGCGCAAGAGCGTAAAAATTATTTTAGTAAGGTAAAGATAAATGTGTTGTTTGTTCAATCATCTTTATCCCAAATTTTTGAATCACACCCGTCTATGGGGGATATAAATATTTTTAGATCATTGTTGACGGTTTTGGACCATTTTTCAACCTACATCATGGCCATTGCCGAAGGAAAATTCGCTTTTGATGAAGTTGATAAATTACCAGTTGATCTAAATGATGTCATTAAAAAGAGCATTTCTCTTGTGCAAGAAAAAGAGAACATATCCGTCATCAGGAATTTTTCTCCCAAAGTCGGCCAGGTCCCTGTAGATGCGTTTAAATTCGGGCATGTGATCATGAATTTGGTCAGAAATGCCCAAATTGCCATTGGGGACAATCAAAGGGGAAAAATTACTATTCGAACAAGGCTGGATGGGGCCTGGGCAAAGACCACTATTACTGACAACGGGTCAGGCATACGACCAGAAAATATGGTCAAAATTTTTGACCCATTTTTTACGACCAGACCTGAAGACAAGGGAACAGGGCTCGGGCTATTTATTTGCAAGCAAATCATTGAGGCGCACGGCGGCACATTAACTGCTGAAAATAACAAGAATGGCCTTGGCGCTACCTTCACCATCCGCCTGCCGTTGGACCTGGCGATGAAGGCAAAGACGAGCCGCAGGGATTTTTTAGAGACTTCTGTAAGGGCTGTCATCGTGGCAGGATTAGGAAGTATCATGTCAACCCCCGCAGCAGTGTTTGGGGTGGGACAAAGAGATCCAATAGCAGCTGCTGCTGACAGGTTCGCTATAAAAATACTTAAACAAGATGTGTTTGATGCTTTTATCAACGATTTGCACAGTCCTGATACCGATGTGCGTCTTAAAGCAGTCCGGTCTTCACGTTATGAAAATGATAACCGCGTGGTTGAGGCTTTATGTAGGGCTTTGCGGGATGATCCTGATTTAGGTGTACGCAGGGAAATCGTTGACGTCCTGAATGGCAGAAATGAGCCCATGGTGGCCAAAACTTTTAAATTGGTTTTACAGGATGAAGAATTTCTTCCCAAATTGATCCCGGAAATAAAAAGGGCTTTGAAGAATATGGAAGGGTCTAAAGCGGTTTTTGCCGGGAAACAACGTGAAAGCCGCACAAAATTTCTTAAACCAGAACAAATTGATGCTTTGGAAAAACTTTTACAAGACAATGACCTCAAGCTGCGTATTAAAACAGTCCGGTCTTTACGTCAGAAAGATGGTCCTCGCTTAGTCGAGATTATGTGTGAAGCTTTGAGGGACGATCCTGATTTGGGCGTTCGCAAGGAGATCATTAATGATCTGGAAGGCAGGAGCGATTCTGTGGTGGTCAGAACTTTTGGTTTAATTTTGCAAGATGAAAAACTTCTTCCCGAGTTGAGACCGGTCGTAGTCAATGCTTTGAAAAATACAGAAAGCTCCAACAAGATACAGAGAAAAATCAGCAGCAAAGAAGCTAAAAAGCTTAAAATTTATCGTGATCCGGAGGACCAGGCGATGACGGGAGTGGCAGCCAGGACGCGCGGCGGTATTGATTTCACCGCTGGCAAAACGCCTTTGGAGGTCCGCAACGCCGGTAAAGCGATCAAGTTCTATATGGATCCGGCACAACTTGCTCAGTTGCAAAACGCCCCCGGCTTTGTGCCGGTGATCATCAATATCCAGCCGCTGACGGATCTCCGTGCCTTCCTAGGGATTTCTCAGGTCAATCAATAGATCACTTTAAAGACCTTAATGCGTGTGCGGCCGGTCAAATCATGGCTTAAGATGAGGGGTTTAAAGTACTGCAGGCCTGCCCCATCGAAGTAATAGAGTTTCATGATCAGGGAATTGGCCAGGGCATGGTCCATCAGGCGGGCCACATATTGGCCGTCCTCTTGATACAGTACCACTGAATAATTCAAATTCCCATCCGGATTGACATGTTCCTTTACGGCGCCGTCTTTAAGATAGAGGACGCTTGAAGGATAGCCTTCGCCGTATTGCGGGGATTTAATTTGGGCATCCATGGTGTTAAGGTCCACCATTAAATTATCGTGGAAGATCAATTGATGGTTGTTTTGGCCAAGCAGTCCTAAGACTTCGCTGTATTTGGGAGGCCCACCCATCGTGCCCCATAAAAAATCTATAAAATCAGAGGAGTTACGCTTCGGCACATTTTTTAACATCTCAGGGCTGGCATTGATCTGCTCGATTTTCTTGATGTTCCAGCGGCCGTTAAAGGCGATCATCAGGTTATCATCAACAAGTTCAGTGTAGACCAGCAGATAACTATGCGGATTTTTTCCATGGGTCATGGCCAGCAGGGTCTGGATCTGATCGTCGGTGATAATGCCGTTGAGCGTTTGGGCTGCCTGGACTTTATTTTCAGAGGCGATGGCGAGAAGCAAGGTCGTGGCATCAGAGAGTTTCAAGCCGCATTTGACCAAATATTCCGCTGGCTTATTGCCGCTGGAATCAAGCATGCGCAATATTCCCCGTGCCTGGGCCTCATCTTGGGCCAGGAACACATTCCCCATCCAATACCCCACAGCACTTTGGTCTAAAGAGGCCCCGTCAAAAGGTACCGCGCGATGGGCAATGGCCTTGATAAAATGTCCCGGGGCCCACCAGGTGTTAACAATGCTGTCAGGCGGTGAATCAGTTTTGATCTTGGTCAAAGCTTCGTCCCAGGTGGAGTTAAAAATAGGGGTCAATATGGTGCGTATGTCGCGGTCAGCGTTAAAGAAGACCATGGCGATCAAAAGCCCGGCCAATGGCAGGCCGTAAGATTTCAGGTTTATAAAACGGTTGGCAGCGCCGGCCGCTAAAATGGACAAGGGGATGGTGGCAAAAAGCACAAACCGTTCTCCATGAAAACTAAGGGCCATGGTCACAAAAAGAAAAATGGTCAGGATGAGGGCATCAATGGCCCGCGGCTGGCGGAAGCCCTGCATGGCCATACGCAGGCTGTAGACCCATCCTCCAAAAGCCAAGAGCATTAAGATCGGGCCGCCGGCTGAGGTGGTGATGTTTACCAGGGAAGTATTTTTCAATTCACCGACGGTCATGAATTGATTTGGCCACAGGTCCAGGCCGCGGTGGGTGAATTTACTTAATTCCCCAAAAGCTTCTTTGAACAGGATAAAGAAATCATGGAAAGAAAAACATAGGCTCACTACCAAAAGGTTGGTGCCGATAAAAATGGCTAAAAACAACAAATTTTGGCTGGTGTGAGGCCGGTCTTTTTTTACAAGAAAATTATAAGCAGCAGCACCCAGGGCGCAGGCAACACCCATGAAGAATAATAATCCCCAGCCTTGCCAAAATAAGGCGTAGACAGATAAGGTCACGCCGAAGATGACTGCCCATAGATAGCCGTCTTTTTTTGAGGCAGGCCTCAGGGCTAAAAAGAGAAGTCCCAAAAGCAATAAAGGAAATAAAATATTGTAGGGGTCTGTGCGAAACCATCCCAGTGAGCCGCGTTTCAAATTAATAGGGGCCATCACCAGGAACAGGGCCCCGATGAAAGAAGCCAGCACGGAATAATTCAATACACGGCAGACCCATAAAAAAGCGATCAATATCAAGCCATAGGTGAACAGTGGAGTGTAAGCCACCGCCGACATTAGGGAAATGCCATGGTTAAAGATCCGCAGGAATTTGTAAATAATAAAGCCCCAATAAGGATGCAGGGTAAAGGGCTGCCAGGCGCCAAAGGGGGCGCACATCAGGGGATTAAAGTATTTGCTTCCTTTAATGACATCTGCGATGCGGCCTGTCTTGACGATGTTTTCAGTTAAATTATAAAAATCATAAGGGTCGGATTCCAGGAGATAGATCTTTTGGGACGGCGCGCCCGGCTGGTTGGCCAGGGTAATGGTTGCCCTTTCGACCGTGTCCATGAATTTTTTGTTTTCTGTATGGATGGTCTCATTGAGTTTTTCTTCAGCCATGTGATTGGCCAGTGCCGGAGGCATGGTCGGGGATTCGCTTAATATCTGTTTGAAGAAGGCCTGCTTGATATTATAGATGACCATCAGGGTCGCCTGCTCGCGGGCATCGTCCCACATATGCGAACGCAAAGGATACAGGCGGATATAGCAGCTTAAAATGACAAGGACAAGCCACGCCACCGCCCACGGCCAAAATTTAGATTTTTTGTTCATAGTGTTAAAGGATTATGGCACATTTTTCTTATATTGCAAATATTGCAGGCGGATTTTATTGGACGCGATGGCGATACTGGAGTTGGCCTGGGACTCCCGTTTGGCCATGATCATCCCCAGGAGCCGGCCCTGTTGGTCAAGGATGGGCCCGCCGCTGTCGCCGTGGTAAAGATCAAGGTCTAATTCAAGGAAATCATAGCTTGAGGTTGATTGCCTTTGAAGGATGCTTTTAATGTGGCCTGACATGATCGATTGATTGTCATAGTCTGAATTGCCTACCGCGATAATATTATCTCCGACGTTGACCAGCGAAGAATCCGCCCACCGTACACTTTTAAGGGGATAGGGCGGATGGATCTTGAGAAAGCTGAAATCATATTCGCCCGAAGCAAAAAGGACCTCTGCCGGCAGTTTCGTGCCGTCCCGCAGGAGTACAAATATAAAAGGGGCGTGGATGATCGTATGCGTGTTGGTCACGATGATGCCGGAAGGGTCAATGACGATCCCGGCAGCGGTGCGATAGAAGGTGGCTGTCCGCGGCGGGTCGGTATGCATGAGCCGGGTCAGTTCTGTCCGCACCGTCACCATGGATTTTTCTGTTTCCTGGATACGGTCAATGAGGGTGCTTTCCGTTGTCATTCCAGCGCAAGCGGGAATCCATAACGAAAAAACCGGGACACATTGAATTAAAATAATTAAAAAGATATTCAATTCAATGTGTCCCGGTTTTTTCCTTGACGGACAGGGCATAAGCATCTACTATTCTCTCATAAATTTTTATGAATAAAATAAATATTAGGCCTTACAAGGCAGAAGACCGGGCAGCTTTACGTACGCTTTGTTGTGATGTGTCTGACCGCGGCGGCCCTATTGAGAATTTTTTTCCTGACCGCGAGGTGGCGGCAGACTTGCTGACTAAGTATTATACGGATTACGAACCTGAGTCGACCTTTGTGGCCCTGTGCGGCGGGCGCCTGGTTGGTTATACCAATGGTTGTATGGATAATCGCCGTTATGGGCTGGTGATGTTTTGGCTTTTAACGCCTGCCTTGGTTGTAAAGGCTTTTAAACGCGGCGTTTTTTTTAGGCCTGAGGTCCGCCGGCTCTTGGGCGGTATGTTAAAGAATTGGCGCAGGATCTTTGTCTGGCGTAAGAGTTCTTTTCATAGCCATCAGGGGCATTTGCATATCGGTATCGCGGCTGATTTTCGAGGTCAGCAGGTGGGGCGGAATTTACTAAAAACCCTGTTGGGCCATGCTGCCGGGTCTGGCATTACTGGATTAGCAGCTTCGGTCCATGACGCTAATCAAAGCGCCCGTACTTTTTTTGAGGCCCAGGGCTTTACGGTCCGTGAGCGTTACCCGATGGTCCTGGTCCGTGATGGGAAGGAAGAACATTATCATTCTCTATTATATGTCAAAACAATTTAAATTGTCATTCCCGCGCAAGCGGGAATCCATTTTTAGTATTGCAATCCTCTTTGGATGCCTGAGCACTCCCGCTTTCGCAGACCAACCAAACATCGGCAGCGTGAGCCTATCAGCGACGGACCGCGTCCTGGTGCTGGCCCCTCATCCGGACGACGAAGTTTTAGGTGCGGGTGGCGTGATCCAGCAGGCCGTTGCCCAGAAACTCCCTTTAAAAATAGTTTTTCTTACCTACGGGGACAGCAATCAATGGTCTTTTCTTCTTTATCGCAAGCATCCGGTGGTTTTTCCCGGCGCTGTGGAAACGATGGGATTAGTACGGCATGACGAAGCGATCAGTGCTTCCCGTATTTTAGGGGTTGGAGCGCAGGATTTGATATTTTTGGGTTACCCAGATTTTGGCACGTTAAATATCTGGTATTATCATTGGAATCATCGCCCCGCCTATCGGAGTATCATGACCCGCGTGACAGCTGTTCCTTATAAGGGTGCTTACCGGCCGGGGGCCCTTTACAAAGGGGAAGAGATCGTCCAGGACATTAGGTCAATTTTAAGGGAATTTAAACCGACTAAAATTTTTGTTTCTCATCCGGCTGACCATAATGGCGATCACCTGGGCTTTTATTTGTATTTGCGCGTGGCCCTTTGGGATGAGGGGATGGACCAGGTCTCTTTATATCCTTATCTTATCCATTATTTGACATGGCCCAAACCCAAAGGGTTTCATCCTGAAAAAGATTTGACACCGCCGGAGGCCTTGGCCGGTGATGAGACCTGGAAACAATATCGTTTGAGCGCCTCACAAATAGCGAACAAGAAAAAAGCCCTGCAGGCGCACAAGAGCCAGTATTTTTCCAGCCCCAAATATCTTTTGTCCTTTGTCAAATTCAATGAACTTTTTGGTGATATCCCGCCGCTGAAACTGCATTTGAATGAAAATGTTTCCATTATTTCAGGGCAGAAGAAATTATTGACGACGATGGAATTGCCGGAAGAATTAAATGACCGGGAGCGCTCCGCCTTCGTTGGCGTTGATTGGAAATCATTACGCTGGGACCCTGAAAACCTGGTCGTTACCATCGGGCTCTCCAAGCCCCTGGCGCAGGATGTGGAGGCCTCTATTTATTTTTTCGGTTATAGCAATAAAACACCTTTTGGCCAAATGTCAAAAATTAATGTCCGTTTGGGGGTTTTAAGTTATAGTGTTTATGACCAAAACAAGCGCCTGGACCAGGAGGTGGTACAGGTCAAAAGGACCCCCAATGATGTCACCATTACCGTGCCTTTGAAACTGCTTGGGTTGCCCCAAAAGATCCTCACCAGCGCCAGGACAACCCTGGGCAATTTTCCCCTGGACAACGCCTCATGGGTAGTTGTAGAACTTCAGAAATAATTACCTGTCTCGATAAAAAATAATTTCATATAATCCATAAGTCATTTATTAATAATAGTTTACATGCTATCGAAGCGTCTCCCTAAATTTGCTTTTTATTATATATATGTTATCCTTTTTTATACTTATAAACATTAAACAAGGATCCCATGCTTCTGCGCCGTTTTCTGTCCATTTGGCTTATCATTAGCTTTGTATCCACGCTAATTACGCCTATTCCCAGAGCTGATGCTTCTTTAGGCTTGCCTTCGCCTGGAACCATGGTCAGCTTAAGCCCTGCTTTTGAGCCTGTTTTGATGAAGGGCATCAAGGTCCACCCCGAAAATCCATTCAAATTCGACTTCATCATAGATACAGGCAATTCTACTGTCATTCCCGCGAAAGCGGGAATCCAGAATCAAGAGCAGCTAAAACAAGAATCCTCCAAACTCATCAAATACTTCCTCGCCAGCCTAACCATCCCTGAAAAAGATCTGTGGGTCAACCTGTCTCCTTATGAAAAAGACCGCATGATCGCGAACAATCTAGGCCAAACCCAAATGGGCCAGGACATGCTGGCGCAAGATTATATTCTTAAGCAATTGACCGCTTCTTTGATCTATCCTGAAAAGAATTTAGGCAAGACCTTCTGGGACAAGGTCTACACCAAGGCCCAACAAATGTATGGAACAACCAAAATACCAGTCAATACTTTCAACAAAGTCTGGATCGTCGCAGATAAAGCCGATGTCTTCGAAAGAGGCAACGTCGCCTACATCGTAGGTGCACATTTAAAGGTAATGCTTGAAGAAGATTATCTATCGCTTTCCCGTCATTCTGAGCGCAGCGAAGAATCTCAACAAAATAAATCTCATTCCATTGCCAGCCAAATAATCAAACAACTCATCCTTCCTTCCATCGAACAAGAAGTCAACACCGGCAAAAACTTCGCCCCCCTAAGACAAATGTTCTACTCAATGATCTTAGCCAGCTGGTACAAGATGGCACTTAAAGACGCACTCCTGACCCAAGTCTACGGCAATCAAAGCAAGGTCAAGGTGGGCATCAACGCCCAAGACCCGTCAGAAAAAGACAAAATTTTTGAACAATATTTAAAAGCGTATAAAAAGGGAGTGTTCAACTTTATAAAGGAAGACATTAACCCCGCCACCCAACAACCCATGCCAAGGAAGTATTTCTCCGGTGGAGCAGCAGTTTGGCAGAACATAGACCATGCTCAAATAGTGTATACGGTTCCGCGTGGCACCCGATTTTTAGATCGCGACTTTCTTGTCAGGACTGATATTTCATTAGGCAATGCCGTCCCCAATCCCGCGATGACGACCCAAATCACATTGGACTCCTCGATAGAGGAAGTTTTTGAGTATGATGGGCAATTGAAGACCCCTTTAGTGAACGCTCTAAAAAGGGCATATAAGAGGAGTCCCAGGCGAGTGCCCCCGGCTGTGTTTCAGGGCTGGCATCTTGTGGAAATACCTTTTAGCGTGATCGCCACCGGTTTTAATTATATAGGAGATGTCAGGATATTGGAGATCAAGGAAAAGGTCATAGAAATGCTTCGAAACACGCTCAATGAGTACGCGAGAACAGTTGCCAGGCTCCAGCATTTGGAACCTAAGCAGACAGAGCGCGTTAAACAGATGGTCAATATATTAAGAGATCTATTAGAGACAAGTAAATCGTTAAGAACAGGTAAATCCAAGGAAAGGGTTTTTTCTGATAAAGATGTCCAGCAGATCCGGGCTTTATTACAGAAGGCACAAGCTCTGGCCGATCTCGCGATGAATATTGAACCTATAGATTTGAATGTTGTGCAAAGAGTGATTGTAGATAATAAAGTGCACGTTTTAGGCTTTACTAAAACAAAGTCGATTTACGTAGATGGCACAGGATACCAGTTTGGTATGAGGACGGTAGACCAAGCATGGCGGTATAACAATTTCTTCATTCTTGAGAGCAGGACAGACCATCAAGTGCAGTTTTTGTATTTATCCAATGAGGGCCTCCATTCCATACCTTATATAAACATAAAGGGTTTTTTGGGGGGTAATTTTTCAGGAGCTTTTTCCTATCCGGTCAATTCTGATCCTGTCAAACTTGATATTATTGATAATTTTGGAGGTTCCAGGATAAATGGTTCAACCTATGCTCTTTATTCTGATAAAGGTCAGGCTTTTTTAATAAAAATGGAGGAATTTCGGGATTTTATCAGCAAAGTACGGCCGGCTTCCGTTTTGTCCAATTGGATTTTACAGTTGATGGGCAGAAAAGATCAATTATCTAAAGAGGGCCCAGGTCCAAAACCCAGCTTCGCGATGATCAGCGAGTGGCAGCTTCATCGATCTGTGGCTATTGAGTCTGAGGTGATAGAAAAATTAGCGTCTAAGATATTGAAAAAGTCTTTTACGGAGGCCTTTCCAGCGATGAAAGATTTTGGTGATGGTGTTTGGGGTTGGAGCGAATATGATCCTCAAGAAAAAAGGACAAGGCATGGCTCTGTTGTGACACATAAGATCGGAAAAGCGTCGGATATCCCGGAATTTTATGTCCAGGAAAAAACAAAAGGAGATTTTAGGGGCCGTACTCCTGATACAATAATAAATATGTTAAAAAATCACCAATTTGACGATGTTGACGAAGCGAAGGACCGTGTTAGTGAAGAGATTGGTCGGATTAAAGTTATTATGAAGCATCTTAGTAATCCCGCTGTTGTAAAAAACAGCCGGGGGGTGTTAAAGCCGGCTAGCAAGGCAATGACCAGCCTAAAGGCAAAGGGTAACAGCCTGGCGGTAGATATCCAGGGGTTCAAAGCGGACGAGTGGGACATAAGATTGATTGATGAGTTATCGGCGGGCTATTATATCGATGATAGGTATGATGAAGATGCAGATGATCAAAAAGGGGCGATCATTAATGCGATCAACGCTGGCTCAGGGTTTGTTTTCATTGGACAGATCAATAAAAACGCCAGCCCTACAAGTTCCAGTAACAACAAGATCAAAATGTTTTATGACCTTCGCCGTCAGTTTCTTCCTGTGTTGACCCAGGATGTTAAAATCTATCATCGTCAGCTTTGGTCAAATGTGTATTATATCGTCGAGGGTCCGGATTCTTCCTTATATTTGCTAAAAAAAGACCGTGCGATGACCGGTGAGTCGCTAATGGAGAAATTAAGGACACCGCAAGGGCGGCTGGTGCTCGAAGATATGCTGCGCCAGGTACAAATTATGACAGGACCAGGGCGCGGGTATCAATTTGGGGTTATGCTGCCGTCTTATAAAGGAGATACGCAGAAAAATGAGATTAGCCGTATTGTTCAGATGCATGTTTTTCAGGCATTAGTCCTAAAATACAGTAACCTTGATTCTTGGCAGGATTTTAATAAGAACGATACTAAGGCAACTGGTGTAGATTGGCTGTTTGTGCTTGGAAAGCAGGCGCAATATGATGAAATAAACAATTTATTCAAGGATGTGTTAAAGGTCCTGATGATGCCGACTGAAGAAGATGAGAGGATCCATGAAATCGGCATGAAGAGAATGTGGTTATGGGGGCCGCTTTTGTATGAAGCAGCCGGCGTGGCATTTTTTGTGGCCCAAAAATATGGCTATAATGTATCCGGTTGGACTTTGACGCTGGCTTTATCAGGCATGGGAACATATAGTATTTGGAGTGGAAAAACAAAGGTTGACCGTTTCATGGGTGGTATCCGTCGCGTTAAGAATTCCCTCAAAAGTCAAGCAATGATCAATAATCTGGTGCCTATCCAAAGGCGTGAGTTAGCAAAGCCCCTGTCTAAAGCGGTAATTTTAGATATTAGAGCAGGATTGAAAAAAGTACACACAAGTCGTCCTAATGTCCAATATAAGAATGGGGTCCTTTTTCCGTCTTTCCTTTCAGGGAGTGAGTACCAGATCAGAGTTGGCATGCTCGCAAGATATTTTGTTTATAATGTTCTGAGGTCTAGTTATGGGGGCCGTCTTAAAGTTATTTTTCCTTCCTGGAAAGACTTTGGCTTAAATGCCCAAGATTGGCTGTTTACATTGGAGGGGACCGCTACGCCCGAAGAAATGGAGGCTTTATACGTAGATATACGAAGCATTTTGGAAGTATTGGCAAAACCAAACGATGCGATGACGGCGAATGTTCACGGCGGTATCGACTTTAACCGCGCCCGGATGCGGATGAACGTGCGCAAAGAGGGTGCGGGGGTACAGGTACAATTCGATCCTGCGATGATCGCGCGCATCAGGAAAAACGGTTTTGACGGCGTCAATTTTGAAGTGGAAAGCATTATCCCCGTTACAAATTTGCCCCTGCTCCTAGGCCTGCGCAAAGAAGAACTTCTCTTAAGTTGAATCTTCCTTCCAAGCGGTGTAAAATAACGGCGTCTTCAAGGAAAGGACCGGTCATGAAATTACTTTATACTAAACGTTCTCCCTATGCCCGTAAGGTCAGGGTCATTGCTTTGGAAAAAAATATCCCATTGGACTTGCTTGATGAAGACCTGCAAAAGAAATCCCAACGGCTTTTAGATGCCAACCCTTTGGGCAAGGTGCCGACGCTGGTTTTGGACAATGGCGCAACGATTTTTGACAGTCCGGTGATCTGCCAGTATCTGGACAGCTTGAGTGATAAAGTTGTGATGGTCCCGCGTGAGGCGGTCCAGCGTATCGAGGTTTTAAAGTGGGAAGCTTTTGCTGATGATCTGATGACCGCGGCCATTAATCTTTATATGGAAAAAGTCCGCCACCCTCAAGATTTTCATAAAGATTTCTGCGCCGCGCAGGAGAAAAATGTCCTTTCTGCCTATGGGTACATCGAGAAGAATTTGCCCAAACTTAAAAGCTTTAATTTGGCACCTATCGCCGTTGCCTCGGCCATTGGTTACGTCCATTTCCGCCTGCCTCATTTGAAGGTGCAGGGAAGCTTGTCCCAATGGTTTGAAGAGATCTCCAAACGTCCCAGCATGGCCCAAACAATTCCGGTGGCATAAAATAATGGCACGCCGCAAACTTGAAGTCAGGCGCAATCATGCAGTTAAACTGCCCAACGGCCGCACTGTCCGCATTACATTCATCAATCATCCGGGTGCCGTTATCATCGCCCCATTCTTGAACAAAAACACCGTTGTCATGATGCGCCAATTCCGTCCGGCGCTCAACAAATATATTTATGAATTGCCTGCAGGCACGCTTGATCCCCATGAACCCATCACGGCCTGTGCCCGTCGTGAATTATTGGAAGAAACCGGCCTTTTGACCAAAAAACTGACTAAATTAGGGGCCATTTATCCGGTGCCTGGTTATTCGACAGAAGTCATCCATATTTTTAAGGCCGAGCAGCTGACCCTGACCCTTGCTCAGCCGGAAGAATATGAAGTCATTGAGATCATGCCGATGACTAAGCCCAAGGTGCGCCGACTTATGGCCCAGGGAAAACTTATGGATGCCAAGAGTATTTGCACATTGGCCTTTTGCGGATGGCTATGACCAAATCTTCCTTCCTTAAGAATTACGCTTCACCCTTGGTTCTCCTGGGTGGTATTTCCGTCGGCTGCGTCCTGGGATTGATCTTCAAAGAAAAAGCAGTCATCTTTAAACCTTTCGGCGATATATTCCTTAATTTATTATTTACCATAGTTGTCCCGTTGGTATTCTTTTCTTTATCTTCCACCGTTGCCACCATGACGGACTTAAAACGTTTGAGCCGGATATTGATATGGATGCTGGTTGTCTTTATCGTCACAGGGATCATTGCCTGTTTCTTGATGATCGCAGCCGTTGGTGTTTATCCTCCTGCCCAAGGTGTCGTCCTTGCTTTACCGGCCCATGTCGATGTCCAACCGCAAAATATCGGTGACACCATTATCAAGGCTTTTACTGTTTCTGATTTTGCGGACCTTTTTTCTAAAAAGAACATGCTTGCCATGATCATTTTCTCGCTTTTATTGGGTATGGTGGCCTCAAGTGCCGGTCCCAAAGCCCGTGCCTTTGTGGATTTTTTGGTTGCGGGTAATAAGGTGATGGAAAAGATGATCTCGTATATCATGTTTTATGCGCCGATCGGTTTAGGTGCTTATTTTGCATACTTGGTGGGTGTTTTTGGGCCTCAATTGCTGGGCACCTATGTGCGCGCGGTGGAATTGTATTACCCGGTGGCATTCTTTTATTTCTTTTTTGTGTTTACGGTGTATGCCTATATGGCTGGGGGATTAAGTGGAATTAAAGTTTTTTGGAAGAATATTGTTCCGGTGGCCTTGATCTCATGGGGGACGGGAAGCAGTATTGCTTCCATTCCCGCCAATATGGAGGCAGCCAAACGTATTGGAATCCCTGAAGAACTCCGTGAGGTCATCATTCCGATAGGAGGGGCCACCCTTCATCTGGAAGGTTCCTGTTTATCAGCCATTTTAAAGATCGCCATACTTTTTGGGTTGTTTCATATGCCGTTCACCGGCCCCACGACCATCTTCATGGCCATCGGCATTGCCTTGTTAAGCGGCACAGTGATGAGCGGAATTCCCGGAGGAGGATTTTTGGGGGAGCTCATGATCGTGACCCTTTACGGCTTTCCTGTACAGGCCTTGCCGATCATCTCCATGATAGGTGCCTTGGTTGATCCTCCGGCGACAATGGTAAACGCCACTGGTGACAACATATGCTGTATGCTTGTCGCCCGCATCTTGGGCGGCAAAAACTGGATGTCCCATCGAGAACAGGTATAGCATTTATGAGGACATTGTATTTCCTTCGCAGGCACGCTCGCCTCGTCCAGCGACTCGGCTTCGCTAGTCACCGGGCTGATTTGCCCCGCCTGCGGCGGGGACCGTGCCAAATCAGCCCTCTACTGCCTGCTCAGAAAACACAATGTCCTCGTAAACGCATACACTATTTTGTTCTCTATTTTAATTTACTTGCCGTATCCGGCTGTTCGACCGTCACTCCTAAATCCCTCCAAGGCCTTGATTCATCTCAAGCCATTATTGTCCATCTTGCAAAGAAAAATGTTCATCAAGCGCAGTTAAGCGCGTGGCAAAAGCAGGGTAGTAGATGGCATCGCTTATTATTTGTCAGTGCTGTCATCGGCAGGAACGGCTTGGCCCCAACAGGTGAGAAGAAAGAAGGGGATGGCAAGACACCGTCGGGGATATATTCCCTGGGCCCTGCCTTTGGTTATGTCCCCTCGATCGATACCGGTCTTCTTTACCGCCAGGCCACGGATCTTGATTTTTGGGTGGATGATTCCCAATCCTTGCAATATAATCAATGGGTCAGTGGTACACCTCTTGCCCGTTCTTTTGAGAAAATGAAACGCCCTGACAATCTTTATCAATATGGGATCGTCATCGGGTATAATATGCATCCGGTAATATCAGGTGCCGGAAGTGCTATTTTCATACACGTCTGGCGCAGGTATAATAGTCCAACGGCCGGCTGTGTGGCGCTCAATCAAAGGTATCTGCGCAAGATTTTGCGTTGGCTGGATAAAAAAGACCAACCTGTTATTATCCTGGAGTAAGATCAGTGCCTGACGCCCAAACTTTAAACGAGGTCTTAAAAACCTACGGCATTTCCAATCCCGTCAGCAGTGGCGGCGGTTTCAGCTGGCTGAATATCATCAGCGGCATCATTTTTAGTATTATCGGCTGGTATGCTTTCATCCATGGTAAAAGGGAAAAGAGCATGCGCCCGATGGTGATAGGCATTGTGCTGATGGTTTATCCTTATTTTATTTCCAGCACCTTTTTGGCGGTAACCATCGGTATCGCCCTGACCGCTGCTTTATATTTCTGGAGGGAGTAAGATGAGCCAAAAAGTTTTACGTTTTGCCGTGATCCTCGCCGGCTGCGGCAATAAAGACGGTGCGGAGATCCATGAATCCGTCTTAACGCTTTTGAGCATTGACCGTGCCGGCCATCAATACCAGTGCTTTGCCCCTGACGTGCCGCAGGCCCGTGTGCTTAATTTTCTGACAAACGCAGAAATGTCTGAAAAACGCAATGTGCTTCTTGAAGCGGCCCGTATCGCGCGAAGCAAGATCAAGCCATTATCTGATTTTCATCAGGAAGATTTTGATATCCTGGTCATGCCTGGCGGCAATGGGGTGGCATATAATCTTTGCACCTTTGCCCTTGATGGTGATAGAATGGCTGTCTTGGCTGAGGTGGAGTCTGCGGTGCGTGCCATGCACAAGGCGGGTAAACCAATAGGGGCGTTGTGCATTTCCCCGGTGATCATTGCGCATGTCCTAAAACAAGTGAGCGTGACCTTCGGTAAAGATGAAAAAATAAACGCGATGTTCCAAAAGTCAGGGACAAAGACCGTCAACACCGATGCCCGCGGGATTGTTGTTGACCAAAAAAATAAAATTGTCACAACCCCTTGTTATATGCTCGACGCCCGTATCAGCGAGATCAGCGAGGGAATAGAAAAACTCATCCAACAGCTTATTAAAATGGTAGACGGCGCTTAAGCGCCTAAATTTATGCGTATACTTGTCATTGAAGATGAAGCCAAAATAGCCCAATTCGTCAAGCGCGGCCTTAAAGAAGAAGGCTACGCCGTTGACGTGGCCGTTGATGGTGAAGAGGGCCATTTCATGTTAAGTTCCAATGAATATGATGCCATCATTTTGGACCTGATGCTGCCCAAGATCGACGGATTGACCCTTTGCCGCACCTTGCGCAAAGAAGGCAATCAGGTGCCCATCATCATGCTGACAGCCAAGGACACGGTCAAGGACAAGGTCAAGGGCCTCGATTCCGGCGCGGATGATTATTTGCCTAAGCCTTTTGCCTTTGAAGAATTGCTCGCACGGGTTCGTGTGGTATTACGTAAAAAAGACAGCCGCGTACAGACCCAGTTGAAGGTGGAGGACCTGGTCCTGGACCTGCTGACCCATAAAGTCACGCGGGGAAACCGTGAGATCGACCTGACCGTCAAGGAATACGCGTTATTGGAATATTTGATGCGCAATGCCGGCAACATCGTCACGCGCACCATGATCTCCGAACACGTCTGGGACATTAATTTCGACACCTTCACCAATGTCATCGATGTTTATATCAATTACCTGCGCAATAAGATCGACAGCGGCACGACGGAAAAGATGATCCACACCGTGCGCGGTAAAGGGTATCTCCTTAAAAAGTAACCATGCTTCTTGCGTCCATCCGTTTTAAGATCGTCCTGTGGCACATGCTCATCCTGTCCTTGGCCCTGTTTATTTTCGGGATGGTGCTTTACCATAACCTTTCTTTGAAGATCGCTGATGACACCGACGATGTTTTACGCTCCCGCGCCAAAGGCATTGAGGAATCCATCGAAACATATTGGGAGGCTGAGCGCATAGAGATCGCCGAAGGTGTTACCAAGTCCCATTTTACCAAAGAAGATAATATCAATTTTATCAGGATCGCGCGGCGTTGGGTCGGAGAAAAGATCAATGATCCTGACCTGATCAATATTGTTGTCCGTATTTTTGACGCGCACGGCAACCCCATCGCCTCAACCCGTAACATCCCCACGGAACACCTTAATCCGCGGATCTTTTATGATGTTAAAAAAGGTGCTGACCATTTTGAAATGGCCTATCTTGTTGTCAATGAAACACCTTCTTCGTTTCGGATATTCACCACTCCGGTCATGGAAAACAAACGGCTCTCCTACGTGGTACAGGTGGCCAGCCCTTTGTCCCAGCTCAATGCGGTGCTTCGCAATTTAGGTTTTTCTTTATTGTTTTTACTGCCATTGACAGTCATTCTGACGGGATTAAGCGGTATTTTTCTGGTCCAGCTAACGCTAAGGCCTGTTGACCAGATGATCGAAACGATCCATCAGATCACGGCAGAGAATTTGAAACTGCGCCTGACGATCCCGGGTACCAAAGATGAAATAGATGCTTTGGCCCAAACATTCAATCAAATGATCGCCCGTCTCGACGAAGCGTTCACTTCCCAGCGGCAGTTCATGGAGGACATTTCCCATGAACTCAAGACCCCTTTGTCCGTTTTAAAAGGGGAGTTGGAAGTCACGTTAAAAAGGATCCGTTCGACCCAGGAATATGAAACAACCTTGCACAGCAGTCTTGAAGAAGTCAATCACCTGGCAGGTATTGTGGAAAATCTTTTGACCCTGGCGCGTTTCGACGCGAAGACCACGACCCTTCAGGAGGCGCCGTTAGACCTTAATTTATTGATCAAAGACACGGTGGAGGCCATCCAGGTCTTGGCGGTGCAAAAAAGCATAACGCTCCAATTCAACAGTGCGCATACGGTGGATATCTTCGCCGGTGGATATGCCGCCCATGATGCCGCCGGAATGATTGGTAGCTGTCCCCACTCTTAGGCCTTTGAGGACAAAACGGTCATTATTCTCAGAACCTGTTAACTGGCTGGCGCCAAACCCTTCTCCGAATTCAACACCCTTGACTGTAGCTATGGACATCAAGGCCTGGGCAAGACGGGCATTGAGCTTGTCAAAGCAGGGATCGCCTAAGC
>Ga0206995_1018_pt1 | contig 37651 bp, 27 predicted proteins | sample Alteio_BWMinCont_5_FD_153480 | JGI IMG/M metagenome (GOLD analysis project Ga0206995, IMG submission 153480) | Enriched cells from forest soil in Barre Woods Harvard Forest LTER site, Petersham, Massachusetts, United States -... | ecosystem: Environmental > Terrestrial > Soil > Temperate forest >... | reverse complement strand
TAGTCGTCGATGGCAAATTGGAAATGCTATGGGTCCGTATGGGAACTTGGATTTTGCGGTCGGCACCAGCGTTTCGGCTTTGCCGTCAACCGCGTCAGGCATTAGGATGTCTCTTGATTTGAATGGCAACGTGGGCGTGGGCACCACCACCCCGCAAGGCGGTCTCGCTGTCACCAACGGTAATGTGGGCATTGGCACCTGGGCGCCGACTACTCCCCTGGAAGTCAGAGGGAATATCACGGCTGGGAATAGCAACGGCCAAGCCACGGTGCAGATGATAGGCGAAACATCAACGGTATCCGCTATCCGGGCAGGAAGCGGGGCTGGGTTGAATTTGGAAGTGAACAATAATAACACCACTGCCATGGTGATTCTTGGCGGCGGCAACGTCGGCATCGGCACCATCACTCCACAGCAAAACCTCCATGTGGTCAGTGAGTTCCGGCTTGACAGGCCCGGAGAGAATTATGTTGATGAGTATTTTACCGGCGGCATTGTCACCGGGGATGCTATTGATTTGGTCTATGTTCCCGGGACCAAGGAAAGCACTGGCTATCAATTCCAGACATACAACAGCGGTGTGCCTGCCGCTGCCATGAGCATAAACAAAACCGGCAACGTGGGCATCGGCACGATAAGTCCTTTTGATAAATTTCACGTTGTTGGGTCAAATGGTGCTGGTATGATCATCAGCGACAGTTCAGCAACGGTGGCAAAATTAGTTGGTTATACCGGTTCAGCATATAACAATATGGATATAAGAGCCGGGGGAAGTACGCAGCTGTATCTAAATACTTCAGGCAACGTCGGTATCGGCACCACCATACCAGGCAGCAACCTGCATGTGAAACAGCCGACCACCGGTGCCACCAGTTTACGCCTTGAGTCCGTTGATAGCGGCAATAATATTTATTTCCAAAGAGGGGGAACAACATATTTTGATATCCAGTCTCCTTCTGTCGTTACCGGTGATTTTTCCATTTATGATTCGCACAATAGTGCGTATCCTGTTTATATCAGTACTGCTGACAACGTCGGCATCGGCTCCACGGTGCCCGGCCAGACCCTTGACATCACGGGTTCGGCGCGGGTCAGCGGGTCCTATTACGGTGACGGCTCGCATTTGACTGGCATCAGCGGTTCGATCAGCGGATTGACGACGGGGTATGTGCCCAAAGCCACCGGTGCCACCACCATTGGCAACGGCACCATATTTGACACAGGTACCAATATCGGCATCGGGACTACAATTCCGGCGCATATTCTTTCAGTGGCGACTTCAACTACAGATGCGGTCATGGACATATATAATAGCAACACAACAGCCTATGATGACATGAAATTTATAGGAACTGGCCGCTCGTGGTATACCGGTGTCGGTAATAGCGCGGAAACCGGTTTCGGAGTTGCTAATAAGTGGTTTATTTATGATCTGGGTGCTAATTCTATGCGAATGACCATAGATACAAACGGCAATGTGGGCATCGGCACCACACTTCCCGGCGCGACTTTTGCCGACAAACTCGAAGTTGTTGACAGTAACAATGGTGAGCCGGGGTTAAATATCGTAAGCACGGCTGCTTCGACCAGAGAGGCAGGCATACGTTTCACGGATAATATCACAAGTGCCGCGCTGATTACACACAGTTCCGGCCAGGCTGGTGTAGGGGATGGGAACGCGGAATTATTGATTGCCGAGCAGATTTCCAATGAACCTATCGTGTTTACAACCAATGGCCTGACATCAGAAAGAATGAGGATCACCAGCGGCGGAAACGTGGGTATCGGCACGACATCGCCGGTAGGTTTGCTGAACGTGGTGGGAAGTAACAATGGTGATTATCAAATGCGGTTTCGTAATTTGTCCGCAGGTTCTTCCGCAGACATTAATCTTGCATTGGGAAATGATACATCCGTTACAGAGGGACAAATATTTATTAATAGTTCGACTAACACGTCATATGGCGGCGCGAATTCGTTAAATATATACAATGCTGGAGCTTATCCAATTGAATTCCAAACAAATAATACAAATCGAATGGTCATTGATGGAACCGGCAACGTGGGCATCGGCACCACGACCCCGCAGGCCGGGTTTGTGGTGACCAACGGCGCTGTGGGTATTGGGACGTGGAGTCCCATAGATAACTTTTCTATTGTTTCACCTTCAGTCACCGCGGCAGGCATAGGTTATCAAGGATCCGGGAAGAACAGGCTGATCTTTGCGTCGGAATTCAATGGCACTACAGCCTCTGAAGCTAACGTCGGTATGATTGATTACGGGCCAATTACCGGGACGGCCGGTTCCAGGAGCATTGCCTTTGGCGCTTATACAGGGACCACCTGGAATGAAATGATGAGATTGCAATCTACCGGCAACGTGGGTATCGGCACCACCACCCCGCAGGGCGGTTTTGTGGTGACCAACGGCAACGTGGGCATCGGCACCTGGGCGCCTGGCTTTACGCTGGATGTCAAATCGCCCGGTGCCACTGGCAGTCATTTCACCATTGCCAACAGCGCCACCACGGTGGCCACAGGCCAAATTTTAAGGTTAACAAATACCGATGGCAGTGCCAACACACGCGCGTCCATCAACTTCGAACTGCTCACTTCCGTGGGAGGCACAGCCACGGTCCACGCGCAATTGGTCAACGCGTCAAACGGCGCCACGCGCGTGGGAGTTTCCACCAACAGCGGATCAGGCTGGAATGACAATGCCCTGATTGTGGACAGCACCGGCAACGTGGGCATCGGCTCAACAGTTCCCGGCACAAAGCTCGACGTCAACGGCACCACACGGACGACTGACTTTACAATGACCGACTCGCCGGGCAACGGCTATGTGCTGACATCGGACAATAACGGCAACGCCACCTGGCAGCCTAATTTAGCGGGGGGCGGGTGGAACTGGAGCGGATTTAACGTCTACACGCCGGGCACCAACAATGTCGGCATCGGCACCAGCACCCCGCAAGGTGCTTTTGTGGTGACCAACGGCAACGTAGGCATCGGCACCTGGGCGCCGGCTCAGGCGCTAGATGTGCTAGGCTCTACCATACAACTCACCCGTTATGGCGGCAGTACGTCAATTCGTCTTCAGAGTACTGAGGGCACTCAATCTTCTCCTACTCAGACGCTTAGCGGCGATAGATTAGGAGTTATCGGCGGCATTGGATACGCGTCTAACAATGCTTTTGACTCTGTGTCATCAAGCGTAACCATGAGGGCTGATGAGAATTATACCGGCACAGCGAGCGGATCGGACATCAGTTTTGAAACCACCCCGATCGGGACAACAGGCCGGGTTGAGCATATGAGGATCGATCCTGCCGGCAACGTGGGCATCGGCACCACGACCCCGCAAGGCGGCTTTGTCGTGACCAACGGTAACGTGGGTATAGGGACATGGAGCCCGACTAGCGCGCTGCAAGTCAATGGCCTAACCACCGTCCCGTCCAATGTCGGCATACTATTTGGCGCGGGAGCTGAGACGATCAAGGAACATTGGTGGGGCTATCAAGCGCCCAATTACACCTTGCTCCAAGTCGGGACAGGCGCCGTTGCCCTGGGAGTGGACATATCAGGGAATGGAACGTCCACGTTCAATGGGAACGAAATAGTTATTCCCAATAATCGTCCTATCATCGCTCCCAATGCCGCGAATACCGGGTTCAAAGGGGTCATCGGTGTCGATAGCAGTAATAAAATCAGGATCGGGAGCACGGATGCAAATTTGATGACGGATGCTCCGTATATAGCCATTGATACTTCCGGCAACGTGGGTGTCGGCACCACGACCCCGCAGGCCGGCTTCATCGTGACCAACGGCAACGTAGGCATCGGCACTTGGACGACGGTAGCAACATTAGATGTCATGGGTAACGTCGGTATAGGAACAGTAGACCCGACCGGCCCCGGCGCGGCGCTTGAAACCTATGTCGGTCGTCAGAGCATTTTGGGATACAACTTGGGGCTTAAGGTCGGGGTTTCCGGGCATTCCGGCGATCTTGCTCAAATAGGTTTTGGATATGGGCAAGGCCCGACACATGTCATGCCCATGATCATTGGCGGGACCCTGACCACTACTGCGGGTAATGCCAAAGGTGATTTTTTTATTGCAACCCGTGATACAACAGGCGCGGCTGATGTTCCGACCGAAAGGATGAGGGTCACCAGCGCTGGCAACGTGGGCATTGGCACCACCACCCCGCAAGGCGGCTTCACCGTGACCAACGGCAATGTGGGCATCGGCACCTGGGCACCGGTGGCAGCATTTCAGGTTGCTTTGGGTTCAAATGGTATAGTAGCCCTGAATGACGCGAGTAATGCCTCAGGGTTCTGGGGAGAAAATATTGGTTTTCTAAGTCAAAGCAGTGAAGCGCAGATCACCACCGCCTCAACTACTCCGATTGTCTTTTATACAGGGGGGACCAGAAATAGCATGACCCAGGGAACAGAGAAGATGAGGATCACAAGCGCGGGTAACGTGGGCATCGGGACAGTATCGCCGACGGCCGCACTGAACATCGCGGAGGACACGACGTCTTCTCCACCCGCCCTCATTGATCTCAACGATTTGCGCAGCGGCGCTTCCACGGAAAACGCGATCCGTTTGTACAGGCAGGGTGTCGCGGTCGGCTCGATCACGGTCAGCAATACGACCACGACCTATAACACTTCTTCAGACGCCCGTCTCAAGACCAACATTAAAGATTTTACGCGGGGCCTTGACATGGTTGCCCGGATCAAAGCCAGGGAATTCGATTGGAAAAATGGCGGCGGCCACGCCATCGGTTTCGTCGCCCAGGAACTCAATGAGGTTTTCCCGCAGGCCGTGTCCGTGCCGCGGGACAAGAAAGAAATGTGGTCAGTGGATTACGGCCGCGTGACCCCGCTGCTGGTTGAGGCCGTGCAGGAGCTGACGAAAGAAAACAAGGACCTCAAAGCGCGGGTGGAGGAATTGGAAAAGAAGGTAAAATAATAGGGGACCTATTATTTTTTAAATGATTTCAATAAATGAATATTCTTCAATTAAGAATGTTTTGCCTTTTATCTGTGTGCTTCGGCGGGAATCAAGGAAGTTTTTAATGGACAGGACATATTTTTCAAATCGGGGTGGATGGATACGAAATATCAGGATGCCAGAAAAATTCTTGGGAGGAAATTGTAAAGTGATGGAAAAGTCTTTGTCATCGGAACCACGTTGGGATAATTTAACGTCATGGCCTTGTTTTTGTAAAAAATGGACGACATCCAGGCGGAAATTTTCATCAGCGAGAAACTGCATGGGCTTCAACCATATGTCCTGCTTTAGCCATCGAGGCGGCATAATGCAAGGCCGCTTCGATATGTTTCAAAGTCAGCCGGGGGTAGGCATTTTTAATAATATCCCGGGAAGATTCCCCATCGGCAAGCATTTCAAGGACCAGATAAACCATGATCCGGGTGGCCTTAAAGCACGGCTTACCGTGACAGATATTGGGATCAGAAACAATGTAATTAGATATGCTTATAATTTAAGTATACCGCATTGCCATTTTTTGTCAATGGCAGGTTCCAGTCCCCTATTAATATTACTGTGAAGAGGTGTTTTGCTGCTGTTGGGCGGCGAGTTTCTGCATTAATGCCTGCATTTTGGGGTTGCTCATCAACGCTTGGATCTTGGGATTACTCTGCACCGCCTGATAATCGTGGGAAGTGACTGCCTGTACCAAGGCGGGGTCCTGAAGTGCCTGCATGATCTCCGGATCTTGCATCATCTCCTGCAGTGTTGCCATGCTTTGAGGATTGGACATCAATTGTTTTTGGCTGGCCGCGACCTGTTGGTCCATGCTGGGTCCAGGTTCCGAAGCAGGAGGGTAATTTGTATTATTGGCCGGCGGCAGGGCAGTAGCGGCACTGCTGTTGGTGATACTGGCCACATCGTTGGCAGCCACATGCACATCGCCGATGATCGGCGTTTTAACGGTGTAAACGCCGTTATCAATACCGGCAAGTACGCCTTTGATCTGCGAGCCGTCTTTGAGCGTGATCACCTGTTCGGACTGTTCGGCAAAAACGAATGTGTTTGCGGACAAGAGCAAGATCGCGAAAGTAATTATCATCTTGTGCATAATGGAAGTCTAACATCTAATCGCGCCTTTGGCAAGTTTGACAAAATGAGATTAGGGTGATATATTGACCTCTCCTTTAGGGGCCATAGCTCAGTTTGGGAGAGCGCCTGCATGGCATGCAGGAGGTCAGGAGTTCAATCCTCCTTGGCTCCACTTATATTTTTGCCAAGGTGGCGGAACTGGTATACGCGCTGGTCTCAAAAACCAGTAGCTTCACGGCTGTGAGGGTTCGATTCCCTCCCTTGGCACCATTATTTTTTGGTACTCTTTCATTGTAAACCCCCGTTCCCATCGTAGTTGACAATCCTTCCCGCGTTGGCTATTATAGTTTCCTTATGCGCCCCATTTATTTAGACCATGCCGCAAGCACAGCCTGCGACCCTCGTGTGCTCGAGGCCATGCGGCCCTTTTTCTTCGAGCAAAGCGGCAACGCGTCAAGTCCGCACAAGCAGGGCCGCCAGGCCCGTAAAGCCATTGAGGATGCCCGTGAAACATTAGCGGCTCTCATAGGCGCCGTCCCCACGGAAATTATTTTCACCAGCGGCGCCAGTGAAGGCAATAATCACGCTATTTTTTCTGCTGCCCGTGCCTTAAAAGGCAAGGGAAAGCATATTATTGCCTCTGCCATCGAACATCATTCAGTGTTAGGGCCCTTGCATCGGCTGGAGCAGGATGGTTTTCAAGTCAGCTATGTCAAGCCCAAGGCTGATGGCATTGTTGCGCATGAAGATATGAGATCCGCATTGCGGCCGGACACTATCCTTGTCTGTCTTCAACATGCCAATAATGAGATAGGCACTTTACAGCCTGTCAATGAAGTGGGGCGTTTATGCCGTGAGCGCGGCGTTTATTTTTTGGTGGATGCCACCCAGACCATCGGGCATATACCGGTGAATGTGAAAGATATTTGTTGTGATTTTCTTTCCCTTTCGGCGCATAAATTTTATGGGCCTCAGGGGGTGGGTGCTTTATATATCCGTCAAGGCGTTGAGTGTCCCGCGTTTATTTTAGGCGGGGACCAGGAACGGGGCCGCCGTGCAGGCACGCATAATGTTGCGGGGATTGTCGGCTCAGGTGAGGCCATTAAACTTTGTAAAGCGCAAATGTCAGGGGACGCCCTAAGGGAAGCAGTTTTACGTGACAGGGTCATTGATTTTGTTTTAAAAAATATTCCTTCAGCTGTGCTTAACGGGCACCGTGAAAAACGCCTGCCTAATAATGCCCATTTTTCTTTTTCCGGTATCAACGGCGAGGAACTTGTCAGCGCCCTGGATTTGGCGGGTGTGGCCGTGTCCATGGGCTCGGCCTGCACTTGGGGACAATTAGGGCCCTCGCATGTGCTCAAAGCCATGGGTTTAAGTGATGAAATGGCCTTAGGTTCCTTGCGCGTGACCGTGGGCCGCTGGACTACGGATGAGGACATCACGTATTTCTTGGAGCAGTTGAAATTAAAATGCAAGAACGCATCATCCAATTCTTAAAAGAAAGTGACGGATATATTTCCGGCGAGGAAATGAGCCAGCGGCTGAAGATGTCGCGGGCCGCCATCTGGAAGCACATGCAGGAGCTGCGCAGCCAGGGCTATGAGATCGCCGCTGTCCCGCATTTAGGTTACCAGCTGGTGACCTGTCCCGACAAACTCCTGGGTTATGAGATCCAATCCGGCCTTAACACGAAGGTCCTTGGTAAAAAGATCGTTGTCTTAGATACTGTCACTTCCACCATGGACGAAGCTTTTCGGTTAGGAATGGAACAATGCCCCGAGGGTACGGTGGTTGTCGCGGAAGCCCAATCCAAAGGCCGCGGCCGTCTGGGGCGCGTGTGGGCCTCGCCCAAGGCCCGCGGATTATATTTTTCTTTTGTCCTGCGCCCAAGCCTGCCGCTCAATCAACTGTCACAATTGACATTGATGTCAGCCGTGGCCTTGGCTGAAGCCATCGAAGGCATCAGCGATCTTCGGCCCTTGATCAAATGGCCCAATGACATTCTCCTGGAAAATCGCAAGCTGGCGGGTATTTTGACGGAGCTGCGCGCGGAATCCGACCAGGTCAAATTCGTCGTCGTGGGCATCGGCCTTAATGTCAATGCATCGCCGCATCAATTACCTTCAGGGTCAAGTTCTTTAAAGATTGCCGCGGGCCGCACCTTTGAGCGCGTGCAGGTTTTCCAGGCTATTTTACGTTCCTTGGAAAAGTGGTATTCAAAACTTTTACACCATGATTTTGCCCAGGTCATGGAAGAATGGAAAAAGCGTAGCGCCACGCTCAATAAGCGGATACGGATCACAGATCCCGCTGGTATTATCGAGGGCCAAGCCATTGATCTGGACGAGGATGGCGCCCTTTTGATCCGCAAAGATAACGGCCTCATCGTCAAGAAAACCGCGGGGGATGTTTTAATTTGTCATTCCCGCGAAAGCGGGAATCCATAATAGAATTTATGAATACAACCTTTTTAAAAAAAGACCTGCAGGACCTGGAAAGTTCAGGAATATACCGCGCTCTTAAGACGGTCGATTCCCCTCAAGGAAGACAGATCACTCTTGAAGGCAAACGGGTATTGAATTTTTGTTCCAATGATTATCTTGGGCTGGCCAATGACGCGCGTATCAAGGCAGCAGCGATCGAAGCGGTCAAGGAGCATGGTTTTGGCTCCGGTGCGTCAAGATCGATCTGCGGCAATATGGCCCCCCATGAGAAGCTGGAAGCAGATCTGGCACAGTTTAAAAATACCGAAAGCGCCTTGGTTTACTCCAGCGGATATATGGCCAATACCGGCATTATCCCGGCGCTGATGGACCGTCGTAGTGTTGTGCTTAGTGATAAATTAAACCATGCATCTATCATTGACGGGACCATTTTAAGCCGTGCTAAATTGGTGCGTTATCCGCACGCGGATATGCAGGCTTTAGAAGAAATTTTAAAATATCTTCCTGTCACGCAGCGCAAACTGATCGTGACAGACACTGTTTTTAGCATGGATGGGGACAGGGCGCCGCTCAAGGAGATCGTTGATATGGCCCGTCGCTACGAGGCGACAGTGATGGTTGATGAGGCGCATGCCTTTGGTGTGTTGGGCAAACACGGCAGTGGGTTGGTCGAGGAGCTTGGGCTTGAATGGCAGGTGGATGTTCAGATGGGCACCTTGTCCAAAGCCGCGGGATGTTTTGGGGCCTATGTTTGCGGCACAAAGGTATTGCGCGATTTTCTGATCAATAAAAGCCGCAGTTTTATTTATACGACGGCCATGCCGCCGGCCTTGGCCCAGGCGGCACGGACGGCTTTACAAATTATCCGTCAGGGAGATCAATTGCGTTTCAATCTGCAGGAGAACACGGACCATCTGCGCGCGCGGCTTGGGATGATGGGATTTGATACGATGAATTCCAGCACACCCATCATACCCATTTTAGTCAAAGACCCTGTGCAGGCGGTGGCCATGTCCAAGCAATTATTGCAGAAGGGCATTTTTGTGCATGCCATACGACCGCCGACGGTGCCGATGGGTACCTCGAGGCTTCGGCTTACAGTGACGGTCACGCACACCCAAGAGGATTTAGAGCAATTGTTAAACGCGATGAAGGGACTATAGTGCCTTTTTTTAAAACACACAGAGGTTTGGATTGGCATTATGAAATCTCCGGCGCGGGCGAGCCCATCGTCATGGTCCATGGCCTGGGCGCGTCAGGCTATATTTGGCAGGCACAAAAAGATTTCCTGCAGACCGATTTTCAAGTGCTGACCTTGGATTTGCCGGGCCATGGCCAAAGCAGCTGGATGCCGGTGACCTTAACGGAAATGGCCCATGATATCCGCCAAATTTTAAACAGCCTTGGGATTTCCCAATTTTCTTTGGTCGCCTCATCCCTGGGAGGTTTGGTGGCCCTGGAGCTTTACCGTATGATTCCTCAGGATATCATGCGGCTTTCCATGGTGGGCTCTATCCCTAAGTTCGCCCGCGGCCCTAATTATCCCGCGGGTTTAGACATCGAGAGAATACGGACCCTTAGTCATCAATTCGACGGGGAGTATGCTTCCATACTGGAGATTTTTTTCCGTTCTTTATTTACCATGAAAGAACGTGAAAGTGAACGGTTTAAATTGCTCAAGGCCATGCTTCAAAATAGCCCCTTGCCGCGCCGGGAAGCGTTAAAACATTTTTTGGATATTCTAGAAAAGGCGGACCTGCGCGACCGCATTGCCTCGATGATCTGTCCGTTGCAATTTATCACCGGAACAGAGGATTATATTTGCCCGCGTGTGATCATGGATTGGGTGGCCGGGCACACGCATAACGCCAGGTTTGATTTTATGGAAGGGTGCGGCCACTTGCCTTTTTTAGTTGAGGCAAAAGAGTACAACCGCCTGCTGGAAGATTTTTTGTTAAATTAAATAATGAATTTAAATATTAAAGTACAACGGGGATTTAGCGAATCGGCGAGAAGCTATGATCTCAACTGTGGTCTGCACAGGGAAATAGGGGATAAGCTTCTGGTCCAGGTGCTCAACGGGCCTAAGCCATCAGCTATTTTGGATGTAGGCTGCGGCACAGGCTACTTGACGATCATGCTCAAGGAACATTTCCCCAAAGCCAAGATCATCGGCCTTGATTTTTCTCCGGGGATGCTTGAAGTTGCGCGTTCAAAACATGATGACATTGCCTGGGTTTTGGCAGATGGCAGATGCTTGCCTTTTTTTGACGGGCATTTTGATATTTTGATCTCTAATTTGGCCTATCAGTGGGCAGGGGATTTGACAAAAGCATTTACTGAGGCAAGGCGCGTGCTCTCGCCCGACGGGATTTTGGCCTGCACACTTTTTGGTTACCACACCTGCCGGGAGTTATTTCAGTCATTGGATGAAGCCAAGGCAGGGACATTACAATTCACCCGCCTGCCTGATTTGCCCCAAGTCCGCGAAGCGCTCGCCGCAAGCGGATTCAAAGGTCCTCAGGTGGACCGTGAGCAGGTCAAAATTGAATATAAAGATATGCATGAGCTGATGGCCTGGCTTAAAACTATCGGGGCCAACAATCTTCCACGGGAAGGTTTTTTGGGGCCTGAGGCCATTTCCCGGGCTGTTTCTATTTATCACAAAAGATTTTCGTATCTTCAGGGTGTTGGGGCCACCTTTGAGGTGATCAGGGTTTATGCCAAAAAGTAAGGTCATCTTTATAACAGCGACGGACACAGGCGTGGGCAAGACAGTCACGGCCTACGTCTTGGGCATTTTACTCAAGGTCCAAGGGTACAGTGTCGGGATAATGAAGCCCGTTCAATGTGGCGGCAATGACGCACAATTTTTAAAGGCGATCAACCCGTTTTACGCGCCGGAGCCTTTATCGCCACATCTGGCCTTTCGCCGCGCGAAGATCAAATTTAATAAAGAGCGCGTGCAGGATTGCCTGAAAAAAATGCAGGCACGCTACGATATTGTTTTAGTGGAAGGCGCCGGCGGGCTTATGGTGCCGTTAGCCAAGGGGTATTATAACGCGGATTTGATCGCTGATCTAAAAGCCCAAGTGATCATCGTTAGCCGTCTGGGTTTAGGCACGATCAACCATACTTTATTGACGATCAATGAGGCCCAAAGGCGAGGATTGAAGATCAAAGGCATTATATTTTGCCAGACCAGGCCCGGAAATAAAAGCCTCCCCGAGCGCACCAACCCTGAGGAAATAGAAAAATTATCCGGCATAAAGGTGTTGGGCATCATTCCTTATTTAAAACCATTAAGCCAAAAGAATATTTTACGCCGATGCCAAGATCTCAAATTAAACGTTTAAAACAATGGGACAAGGAATATATCTGGCACCCCTTTACCCAGATGAAGGATTGGGTCAAAGATGAGCCCTTGATCATTGATTCTGCCGAGGGGGTTTATCTCAAGGACATTGATGGAAATGTTTACATGGACGGGGTTTCATCCTTGTGGGTCAATGTCCATGGCCACCGTCATCCTCATATTGATGCAGCGCTCAAGAAACAAATTGATAAGTTAAGCCATTCAACGCTGTTGGGTCTATCCAATACGCCGTCGATAGAATTGGCCAAGCACTTGGTCAAGATCGCTCCCAAGGGTTTGAAGAAAGTATTTTATTCGGACAATGGGTCCACTGCTGTTGAGATCGCCATCAAGATGGCGTATCAATATTGGCAAAACACCGGGTTAAAGAAGAAAACTCATCTTGTTCATTTAAGCAATTCGTATCACGGGGACACCTTGGGCTCGGTGAGTGTGGGCGGCATTGATCTGTTCCATAAAGTTTATAATAAATTAATTTTCAAAACGATTTCCCTTAAAAGTCAGGGATGGAAGGCCGTAGAAGAGCTAGAAAGGTTGTTTAAATCCAGGGGGAATAGTATCGCGGCCCTGGTGGTTGAGCCATTAGTGCAGGGCGCGGCCGGCATGCTGGTCTGGCCTGACGGCGCGCTTAAAAAAATGCGTGATTTAACGCGCAAATACAATGTCTTTCTCATTGTTGATGAAGTGGCCACAGGCTTTGGCCGCACGGGCAAAATGTTTGCCTGTGAGCATGAGGGTGTGTCCCCGGATTTTTTGTGCCTGGCCAAAGGGATCACCGGCGGGTATTTGCCTTTGGCCGCGACCTTGACCACGCAAAAGATCTTTGATGGTTTTATTTTTGACCACAAAGAGCAGAAGACTTTTTTCCATGGCCACACCTATACAGGCAATCCGCTGAGTTGTGCGGCGGCCCTGGCCAATCTCGAAGTTTTTCAAAAAGAGCGCACTTTAGCGAAACTTGGCCCCAAGATAAAATTCTTGGCGAAATCGCTTAAAATGTTTTATAATCTCCCTTCTGTCGCCGAGGTGCGCCAGAGGGGTTTTATGGTTGGCATTGAGCTCAAAGGCCGCCTGGAGGACCGCGTAGGTGCCAAAGTTTGCCAGCGCTTACGTAAATACGGGGTCATTTTAAGGCCCTTAGGCAATGTGATCGTGCTCATGCCACCGCTTAGCATTTCCATCGAAGAATTAGATTTCCTGCTGATGGCTACATATAGAGCAATAGAAGATGAAGACTAACAAAGACATCACCGTATACGTCGCCATGAGCGGCGGTGTGGACTCCTCAGTAGTGGCAGGCTTGATCAAGGAAGCCGGCTATAACACCATCGGGGTGACCATGTGTTTTAACATCACCCACAATGACGGCAAGGCTTCCTGCTGCGGCATTGACGGCATTGCTGATGCCAAGCGCGCGGCAGACATCCTTGACATCCCGCACTATGTGTTTAATTTTGCCCACGACATCAACGCCTACATCATTGATAATTTTACCGACGAGTATTTAAACGGCCGCACGCCCAATCCCTGTGTGCGCTGCAACCAGCATTTGAAATTCGGCACCCTTTATCAAAAAGTCAAGGCCCTGGGCGCGGAGTATTTAGCCACGGGCCATTACGGCAAGATAGAGTTTAACGCAGGGCGTAATTGCCATGAATTAAAAAAAGCGGTTGACCCTAAAAAAGACCAGTCTTATTTTTTATACAGCATGAAAAAAGAGACCTTGCCGTCAGTGATGTTTCCGCTGGGCGGCATGACCAAGCCGGAGGTGCGGGCCTTGGCACATAAATTCAATCTTAATACCGCCGAGAAACCCGAAAGCCAGGACATTTGTTTTGTCCCGGCCTCCGGATATAAGAAATTTATCGAAAACAGGGTGGGTGCCGAAGCGATGACCCCTGGGCCGTTCGTGGATGCGGACGGAAAAGTCATAGGCCGGCATAAAGGTTTGGCCAATTATACCATCGGCCAGCGCGATAAATTGGGGCTGGCTCTGGGCTATCCGGTTTATGTTTACAAGATGGACCGTGCGGCCAATGCTGTGCATATCGGGGACCTTAGACGGCTGTATTCCGGCGGTTTGAAGGCCGGCCAGATGAATTGGTTAGCCAAGGAAATTCCTCAAGAAACCATAGAAGTCATGCTCAAAATCCGTTATAATTCTCCTGAAGTCAAAGCGTATTTAACACCGGTGGATGAGAGCACGGTAAGCGTTAAATTTGCAGAACCGCAAAAGTCCGTCACCCCCGGCCAATCGGTGGTTTTTTACGACGGTGATGTGGTGTTGGGAGGGGCTGTCATTGATGAGGCCCTGCCTTTAACAGGAGAATCAGCACATGAAAATTTATCTTGGCCTGCTGGCATTGTTGATGATGGCAGCACCATTGGCTTACGCGCAGAGCGTTAATCCCGCCCGTCTCTATGAACAGCAAAGGGGCACACAGCCGCCGGTCCAGGGAGTATGGCATGTGTATGACCGCAACGGGAATTTAGTGAGAGAAGAAAATTATGAGAACTACAGGCTTGACGGCGAGATGAGGATGTATTATCCTTCCGGCGCCCTGAAAGAATTGCTGCATTATTCAGACGGCTTGCGTGAGGGAAATGATAAATTTTATTTTGAAAGCGGCGGACTGGAACACGAAGTCAACTATGCGGACAATGATCTTGAAGGGACGGGAGAGTTTTATTATGATACCGGTGAGATCAAGGCCCGCGAGCACTACAGCAATGGCATATTAGACGGACCCAAGACCGTTTTTTATAAGAACGGGATCACCAAGAAGTCGATGACTTATCGCAAAGGCCTGCTGGAAGGCCCTGTTTATACTTATGCTGAAAATGGAAGCATCATAACGGAAGAACACTATTTTCACGGTAATTTGATCAGCCACAATGAATACGGTGAAAAAACAGCTTTTGATTCCAAGAACGATACTGCCAAAGATGTAGTGGCGCCTACCTCTGGTACTCAACCTGCAGCACCCGATGCACCGACCAAATTATGATCTCCCTTAACACAGATCATCTTAAGGGCTTTGTATCAGCCCAAGAACTTGAAAATATTTTTCCCTCGGTGCGCCTGGCCCATGACAATTTGCATAATGGCAAGGGCTTAGGTGCCGAATTTACCGGCTGGCTCGATTTGCCTTCCCGTATTCCCGACACGTTAATTAAAGAAATTTCTTCATTAGCCGTCGAGGTGCATAAGAATTCCGACTGCATTGTTTCCATCGGTATCGGCGGCTCTTATTTGGGCATCCGCGCCACCGTCGAATTTTTAGGCGGGGGAAAACTGCCGGTCTATTACGCGGGGCACACCATCAGCAGTGATTATCTGCACCGGCTTTTGGCACAGCTCAAAGACAAACGCCCCACCGTGGTCGTTATTTCCAAGTCCGGCACCACGACCGAGCCTGCCATTGCCTTTCGGGTGATCAAAAAATTCTTAGAAAGCAAATACCAGGGCGAAGAATTAAAAAAGCGGATCATTTGCGTTACCGACGAAAAAAAAGGTGCTTTACGGAAAATCGCGGACAAGGCAGGGTATCGCTCGTTTATTATTCCTGATGATGTGGGCGGGCGTTTTTCGATATTGACACCGGTGGGCCTCGTTCCCTTGGCCTTGGCAGGTGTAGACATTCAGTCCTTGGTGGACGGGGCGAGGCAGGCCCAAAAGGAATACGCTGTCTGTGATCTGGATAAGAACACCTGTTATCGTTACGCGGCCTTGCGCAACATCCTTTATGCTAAAGGCAAAAAGATCGAAGTGCTTTCTTCTTTTTACCCGGAAGTTTTTTATGTGGCGGAATGGTTCAAACAGCTTTTCGGTGAAAGCGAAGGCAAGCAGGGCAAGGGTATTTTCCCGGCGTCGCTGATCATGTCCACAGACCTTCATTCCCTGGGCCAATGGATGCAGGAAGCAGAGCGCACGGTGTTTGAGACCTTCGTGCAGATCGACAAGCCCCATCATGACGTGATCATCCCTCAAGACAAAGAAGACCTGGACGGTTTTAATTATGTCGCAGGCAAGGGTTTTGATTTTGTAAATAAAAAAGCGTATGAAGCCACCTCTGCGGCGCATTTTGAGGGTGGTGTACCGAACATGACCATCACCTTATGCAAAGCCGATGCCATGCATTTGGGACATCTGTATTATTTTTTTGAGAAGGCCTGCGGGATCTCCGGGTATATCCTGGGCGTGAATCCTTTTGACCAGCCTGGGGTGGAAGCGTATAAGAAGAAGATGTTTGCGTTGCTTAAGTAGGCTAAAAACGCAAAACCCACGGTGACTGACGCCGTAGGTTTCGTAAGGGGATAGGCCTTAGATTTGCTTTCGCTATCCTTGGTTCCTCCATTACTTCACTTTCAGTATACTACTAATTATTCTAAAATGCAAATTGATGAAGGTGGCATAGATGCTTATGCCACAATATGTTATGAGCAATACAAAAAATACTTTTGAAATTGTTCTTGCCGCGCGGGGGCTCTGCAAGACTTATCCTGATACGCAAAGCAAGGGGGTTGTTAAAGCCCTGGATCATCTGGATTTGACCGTGCGTGAGGGAGAAATTCTAGGCATCTTAGGCCCCAACGGTGCCGGCAAGACCACATTTTTAAATACCCTGGCGACCCTGCTGTTGCCGGATGCGGGTGAGATCGAGATTTTTGGCCTTAAAGCGGTCCCGAAGAATTTTAATGCCGTGCGCTCCTGGATCAACATGTCGTCGGGTTATCCAAATTATGCCTTTAGCCTGACTGTCGAGGAGAACCTTAAATTTTACGGGCGCCTTTATGGGCTGCGCGCAGGTCCTTTACAGCGCAAGGTGGATGAAGTCACGGCCCTTTTTGACCTGCAGGCGTATGCGCGCCGCCGTTTCGATGAATTGTCCTCAGGTACCAAACAGCGGCTGTCCCTGGCCAAGTCGCTTTTAAATGACCCTAAGATCTTGTTTTTAGACGAGCCCACCATCGGCCTTGATCCGGATGTATCTTTAAAGACCCGTGAAATAATCCTGGATATTTTGCGCAAGCGCCGCATGACGGTGCTTTTGACCAGCCACAACATGGATGAAGTGGAGAGCATGTGCGAAAGGGTCGCCTTTATCCAAAAGGGGCGCATCATCAAATTAGCCGCGGTGGATGAGCTCAAACGCCTGCACCACACCGATGATCTGGAGAAAATATTTATCGAACTGGCCCATAGTGATCCGGTAGATGGTCATTCCCGCGAAAGCGGGAATCCAGAAACACGCATGGCTGGACCCCCGATAGAAGCATTCGGGGGTGACAAGGTTGAGGGATATCAAGCTTGGCTTAACCGTGCCTTTGCCTTCACCATACGCTCTGCCATTTTTGCCGTGCGTAATTTGTTTGTGATGACAGACCTGTTTTTTTGGCCGATGATCTCGCTTGTTTCCATCGGGCTTATGGCTAAATTCGTCCAATTGGGCCCGGCGACCTTAGGGTTCGTGATGACAGGCACCCTGGCCGCGGGTGTTTTGCAGATCACTCAGCTGGATGTCGGCTATACCGTGCTGTATGAATTATGGTCGAAAAGTTTTAAGCATACTTTGTTAACACCCGTCGGTGTTTCAGAAGGGGTGGCGGGAACATGGATCGCCGGCATCGTCAGGGGATTTATTGCCTTTGTGCTTTTAGCTTGTGCCGCGTCATGGGGTTTTGGTTTTCATCTACCGGGGTTTTTTGTAACAGCCATATTTCTAGTAGGGCTTTTTGCCTGTGCTCTTATTTTAGGCATCCTGGTCAATGTCCTTATTTTGTCCTTCGGCCAAAAAGTAGAGATCACGGCTTGGATGTTCGCGCATTTATTCATGATCCTTTGCGGCATTTATTACCCGGTGGACATGCTGCCCAAGGTGTTTCAATACCTGGCTTTAATGGTGCCGATCACGCATTTTCTGGAATTTTTCCGCCAATCGTATGGTTTTAAACCCCACACGCCCTATCCGTTACTTTCCGGCTTTGGCCTGACCCTTCTCTATATTGTCCTTTCCCTGCGCCTTTTGGGCCACGCCTACACCAGGGCCCGCAAAAAAGGCGTCATCATCCGATTATCGGAATAACAGCCCAATTTGCCTTTCCTTATAATATATGGTATACATTCCTTAAGGGTGATTTTGCCCTAAAATCCACTTGAAAACCATATGAGAAAAGTAATCTCTATATTTGTTTTATTTGCCTTTTTGGCCAATGGCTTGATACCGCAGACTGGTTGGGCGCAAGAAATAACCCTGCCCAAACCCGGTGTAATGGTCCATTTAAGCCCGGAATTTACGCCAGCGCTTTTAAAAGGGATCGTCATCCATCCGGAGAACGCCTTTAAGTTTGATTTTATTGTTTATAAGGGTGACAAGGGGTTTACAGAAACCCAAAAGAAAGAAGAATATACCAAGCTGATCAAATATTTCCTGGCTTCTTTGGCAGTCCCCGATGAAGACCAATGGGTCAATCTTAGCCCTTATGAGAAGAACCGCATTATTAAGGATGATTTCGGCAAAACAACCATGGGCCGTGACCTTCTGAGTCAGGATTATCTGCTCAAACAGATCACAGCCTCTTTAATATATCCGCAGGACAAGTTGGGCCGGAGATTCTGGGATGAAGTCTACAGCCGCGCCTATAAGCAGTTTGGGACCACCAATATACCGGTCAATACTTTTAACAAAGTATGGATCGTGCCGGATGAAGCGGATATCTACGAAAAAGGCAATATCGCCTATCTCTACAAAAGCCATTTGAAGGTGATGCTGGAAGAAGATTATCTGTCACTTTCGCACCATGTCATTCCAGCGCAAGCGGGAATCCATTCCATCGGCTCCCAAATCGTTCGCGAAATCGTCCTGCCCCAACTAGAAAAAGAAGTCAATGAAAACAAGAACTTCGCTCCGTTAAGGCAGGTCTTTAGCGGCATGATCCTTGCTGCCTGGTACAAGCGTGCGTTAAGGGAGTCATTGCTGGCTAGAATCTATGCCAATAAAGCCAAACTCAAGGGCGTTGATCAAAATCCCCAAAATAACGAAGCTATTTATCAGCAATACCTGAAAGCGTACAAAAAGGGCGTGTTTAACTACATTAAGGAAGACGTGGATAAATACACTAATGAAACGATACCGAGGAAGTATTTTTCCGGTGGATGGGCTGCTCCTCAATGGGACGGCGCGATGGGTGTTTTGCATCGTCATAAAGACAAATTGGCAGCTATGGAAACAACAGGTGATTTAGCTCAGCTTGCAGCAGGGGTCGACTTTGCGACTGTATCATTTGATCCAAATCAGGCTAAGCAGCCTCAAACCAAGACATCCAACGCGGCGATGATCATCCAGCCGGGAGAATTTCATAATTTTATAAATTCTAATCAAGAATTGTTGTCTGTACCTGAAAATAGAGAAAGGATGATAGGAAGCATTGATCGGCTGATCCTGACTGTTGATTTAGGAAGACTTTTTATGGAAGCAGGAAGATTTAAAAAAGGAAATATATTTAGCTTACCTCTAAATGGCGATGAGCTTGGCAATACTATAAATAGAAAGTTACTGGTGCTTATCGCCCATAAATATAATTTCAAATTATCTGAACGGCAAGGCGAAGGTTTTCTTACATTGAAGTTAAAAGACCATTTACTTTCTATTGTCTCGGATGATAGGGGAAACATATTGGACAATATGCGGGTATTTTTATCAGCCTTTAGATGGACCCTCGTTAGCGAGAGAATGACGGCCGAGAAAGAAAAAGACGCAGCGATGAGGGCGGAGTACGGGACAGGGCCGTATGCGAGCACTGAGCCCATGGAAAAGGACCTGCCCAGAGATACCGTTGATCTAATGAGTGCTATAGCGCAACAACATCATTTTTCTTTTAGCATGGATGAGCAAATGGCGGTAGAAGATCTAATGACGGCGACCAGTGCATTTTTTATAAAAATAAATAAAAATAACGATTATAAACCTGTCAAAAGCTGGGCCATTGCCTTTGGCTCCCTGCTCATGGCCGAAAATTCCGGGTTGATCCGTGAAAAGAAAGATATGCTTGTTGTCTTCTTGGCCGCATTGTTCCAGGACCTTTACGATCTTGATATTTGGGACATTGATGAAACTCTGGGGCTTCCCCAAAAAATGGATGGCGCCGTGCTGTGGTATTTATTGGATATTATCAGTTTAAGCGGTCAGGACAGGGCCAAAGAACCAAAGTATAAATTGATCACAAAAATTGATAAAACGAACATTGTCAAACCGTTAAGAAAATTGATCAGCAAAGAAGATCTATACGGGATATATCCTGAAATATCCCTTGTCATGCGGCGTTCGGAGACCCAGTCTAATTTTGTATTTCCCCTCCATTACCAGCAAGAGATCGGGAAGATCCGCGATGATTTTGACAATAGGGTTGTGGAAGGGGTCCCTATGGATGTTTTAGAAAGAAGGTTAAATTCCAGGTATATGGAAGTTATAGATGCTATTGGAGATTTTGGCGAACACCTCGAGGGACATGACCAACAAACCACCCATCAACGAATGCGCGAACATTATTTGAAAGAAAAAGACATTATGGACAGTCTGGCAAAAATTCCTTCGGATCGCCGTTCAAGGGCTTATGAAATTGCCCAAACGGGTGAATTTTGTGAATGGTCGGTATTGGCCTGGCTTGGGAGTAAAGGCAACCAGATCACCGAAGAAAGTTTGGTTTATTTGCCGCAGTTATTAACGCCGAAGGCCTTGGGTCAATTAAGAAAACTCCCGTTTGAGTTCAGGGTTAATTTTTTTAAGAACGTGGAGCATTTAGCTGCCCTTAGCCAGCAGGAAAAGGAGGATTTGTTGATAGATCTGCGTTTGTACAGGGACAGGGACGGACAGATCGGCAATGAAATAAGGATCTATGATGATGTTAAGGTGCTGCGGTCATTAATTAAAACTAAACCCACCGCGTTTACTTCGACACAGATCCATTATTTGTTGGAAAACCGCAGGATCGAGAGGGAAGAACATAATGCAGGCTTTACATTCATCAGAGAAGGTATGAATGGAAGACTGGCCAGGGATTGCTATATCATTGTCAAAGGTGAGGTGGAGGTAATAAAGCGTAATGGAAAAAGAGTACCGTTGGGAGTCGGCAAGATCGTTGGGGAATTGGCCCCCCTTTTAAATATTGACAGGAACGCGGATGTCAGGACACTGGAAGATACTGTCTTTTACAGGATCCCTAAAGAATATTTGCTTGGATTATATCTGGTCCATGATGGGTTCCACGAGATGTTAAATACCGTGGCTACGGAACATGTTGATCCTGAATGGGACCTTCAGAAATTAAAGAAGTTTGAGAAAAGTTTTGTGGTCATGATCCCAAGGGCACAAGACCAAAGCAGCTGGGAATGGCCGCAGGAATTAAAAGAACATGAAGAGGGTTCGACCATTCAAAACAAAGAATTTACGCTCAAGGCCAGGGCAGTTTTAAAACAAATTGATAAGGACATCAGGAAACAGCGGGGATATGCCGATGAATGGAAGCGTTTTGAAATGATTGTGATCAAGGAGGATTTAGATGCGCCCATCATGGTCCCTGAAGACCCCATTAAGGACAAGAGGATACTTGTTTTTTCCAAGAGATTATTTTATGGAGACGACATAAAAGCCATTCAAGAACGGGTGGAGGAAGAACTTTTGGATAAATTGAGCAAAGGCAACGCGGCGATGAAGGCTGTTGACATTCCAGAGTATTCCCTGGGACAGACCCCGCGGCTTTTAAATGTTTTTTATGACTTAAGGAAGGAACCAATATTTGTCAAAGAAGTGGCAGAGGAACATGCCAATGCCTCTTATTTGCAAGCCCTCGTTGACCTTGAGAATAAAAAACCTGAAATTGCTGGATCGATAAAAGGACTGAATTCATTGGTCAATTTGGTTGATGTAAATAATGCATTGAACTTACCGCAAGAAGATATTGACAGATATGCGCAAGAACTCCGTCTTGTCTTAGATGCTATTGCAGAAGGCCCTAACTTTTTTAAGTACGCAGAGAATAAGGCTTTAAGGTATCAATTGATGTACGCGATCAATCAACTGATCATTTCCCAGGTTGGGAGACGAAAAGGCCTTGAGGCAGAAGATCCTCTTAATTCTATTATTAAGCAATTTTTTTGGCTTTTTTATGACACCTATAGAGTCAGTGATTTTTCTGAATATACCCCATCACGAACTCTCAAATTATTTCGAGATCTGATCCCTGTCACATTACACCATGCAGTAGAAAAAAGTGTGGAGTTTGCAAGAGGAAGGGACAATAGAGAAGACAGGCCATGGTGTTGGGCATTGATATTCAAAAATTCCGTTAGAACTATTTTCATACCGAGCAAAGAATTGGTACTGGTCAATGGCTTAGTGGGCAATGGGAAGGTGAAGGACCTTGAAAATGCCGCATTAAGAAAAGCATTAAAAGCATTCCTTCCTACACATTTTCGTTTGCCCATCGTTTCGGTGAAGGACGTGATGGGTCAGCTTAAATTAGAATACGCCCCCAAGCTGCCGGCAGGAGGCACTTTATATACGGTAGGTCTTAAAAAATCTCAACTTAATGATGAGTTCACTGACCCTGAAGTTTTTGAGAATGAAATCAATTCTTTTCCAGATATTGTTCCCAGTCCCAAGACAACAGCGTTGATAAGATTTCCCGGCAAAAAAGTTGCTGATGGAGCACAAACGGCAGTATACGGTGGTATTGATATGAACGCCGCGCATTTGGACCTGCATATCAAACGTGACGGCAATGGTATTCCTCTTCCAGTCAGCCAGCAGGATTTGGACAATATCCGCATTGACGGTCTTGTGCCGGTGATCCTTGAGATCAGGCCGGCGGCTTCGAGTCCGTTATTGGCACAATTGACTGCTGTTCATTAAATTTCTCTTGTTGCTTGCCAACATCCCTTATACAATAATGTTGTTCTATTAGAGATCCTTCGTTTCACTCAGGATGACTAACTTTTCAATAGTTTAATAAGGAGTTCTATATGGGTCGTTTGCCCGAGATGATTTTGATCATAGCCGTGTTCATCCTGCTTTTTGGCGCTCAGAAGCTGCCCGAGGTGGGTGCTGCCCTGGGCCGTGCCATCCGTGAATTCAAAAAGAACATGCGTGATACTGAAGAAGAGATCAAAAAGCCCATCGAATCAAGTCCTAAGTGAATTTTAATTCTTTACTCCAGTCTTTTTTTAAGCACATAGAAGAACTGCGCTCGCGGCTGATCAAATCCGCGGGCGCTTTTGTCCTTGCCTTTTGCCTTTGTTACAATTTCATCGGCAAACTCATCCCTGCTGTCATAGCCCCTGCCGGCCATTTGGTCTTTACAGCTCCTGTTGACGCGTTTTCAGCTTACATGACATTAGGGGCAGTCATGGCCTTACTTATTGCATCACCCTATATTGTTTATCAGATATGGGCCTTTGTGGGCGGCGCCCTCAGGCCTTCCGAGAAAAAATTCGTTTTGGTCTTCGCGCCCCTGTCATTATTGTTTTTCCTCTCGGGAGGGGCGTTCGCGTATTTCGTGGCCGTGCCTAGGGCCTATAAATTCCTGATGAGTTTTGCCTCGGCGTCCTTGATACCGATGGTCACGGTAAAGAATTATTTAGGATTTTTAGGGCACATGATCGTGGCTTTCGGGGTGGCTTTTGAGCTTCCGCTGATCTTGGCTTTTTTGGCGAAGATCGGCATCGCCTCGCCGGAATATTTACGCCAAAAAAGGCAGCACGCCATTATTATTATTTTGATCGTCGCGGCCATCCTGGCCCCGCCGGACATCATATCCATGCTGATACTGGCTGTTCCGCTGATGATCTTGTATGAGGTGGGGATCGTTTTCGTGAAGTTTTTCTACAAACATAAAACCCTCTGAGGTCAATCTATCAAAGGGTTTTATGAAAATGCATGAACAAACAGCAGTTATTTCTTCTTAGCTGTTTTCTTTTTTGCTTTTTTCTTGGTAGCCATGTGTAGCTCCTTTCTTAAAGATTGATTTGTTACTAAGATATTAACATTAATTTCTTTATATGCAAAAATTTTTTTTATAAATTTTTTATGAAGACATCATCATTATATGTCCACATTCCGTTCTGCAGCCGCAAATGCCTGTTCTGTTCATTCGTGATAGCGGTGGGACAGGAACACCGACGGGAAGAATATGTAAACGCGCTTGTCCATGAAATGAGAAAAAATAAGGGGCAGGCGCTTAAAACTATTTATTTTGGCGGGGGCACGCCAAGCATGCTGGATGAAGATCATTTAAATGTTTTAATGGATGCAATTAAAAATAATTTCTCACTTCAAAGTGATATTGAGATCACCATTGAAGCAAATCCGGAGAGCATTAATTTATCCAAGGCGCGATTTTTAAAGGCACAAGGATTTAATCGCGTCAGTCTTGGTGTGCAATCCATGAATGACAGGTATTTAAAATTCTTAGGGAGGAATCATGATGCGCGCATGGTCAAAGAGGCGTATCGCATTTTGCGCGAGTCAGGTTTCACTAATATTAATTTGGACCTAATGTACGCGTTTCCCGGAGAAACAAAAGAGGAATTGGAAGAAGACGCGCGCGCCATTGCCGGCATGGCCAGCGAACATTTGTCTTTGTATACCTTGACCATTGAACCCAATAGTCGTTTTCATGCTACACAGATGAAATTGGATGATGATGAAAAATTAGCCGGACATTATTTGCTGATCGCGCGTATTTTAAATGAGTATGATTTTAAGCAATACGAGGTAAGTAATTTTTCCAGGGCATCGAGCTTTGAGTCCGCGCATAACAAGAATTACTGGCTTGGGGCGCCGTATATTGGTCTGGGCGTGGGCGCCCATGGCTTTGACGGCCAACGGCGTTACTGGAACACGTCCAACTTGCAGGAGTATATGCAAAAAGCCGGTAAAGGAGAGCAGGTCATAGAGGGTTTTGAAGATTTAACGGACACCCAGCTATCAATGGAAAAAGTATTGTTTGGTTTAAGGATGAATGAAGGGGTCCCGTGGGATTTAGTCCCTTCAGCCAAAGCAGGGCTGGTCCAAACATGGATCAAGGATGGATTTTTATCACTTGAGAAGGGGAATTTGAAAACCACTGATCAGGGCCGCCTGGTCCTGGATGAATTATCCAGCCGATTGATATGACGCGGCGATCCGTTGAGAGTGATTGAAAAGTTTTAAGAGGGAGTTTTTAAGCAGTCCGCGATATTCTTCATTCATCTGAAGGCTGTTGAGGATCTTTTGTGCTTCACTTAGACGTGAATGAATGGCTTTAAGGGCGTAGTCGAGGCTTTTGGTCTTCACAAAGATCTTTTTAACGGTTTCCAGGTCTTTGAGGGTCTTGGTTTTTTTGGTAAAGATCTTTAAGAATTCTGCTTTAGCTTTTCCCTTCAGTACGCTAAAGGCGTGGGTGACCAACAGTGTTTTTTTACCTTCCGCCAGGTCGCTTAAGATAGACTTCCCTATATTAGCTTCTGTCTCAAAGATCCCGATAATATCATCCTGGACCTGGAACGCCTGGCCGATGAGGATGCCGAAGCGCGAGATCTTTTTGATCTCTTTGTCCTTGGCGCCGGCCAGGATCGCACCGGTGACCATGGGGCAGTCAAAGGTGTAGCGCGCGGTCTTAAGCGTGTAATTGAGGAAAACTTCTTTTTCATCAACGTCCTGGACAGGCTTGACCCCGCTGACAGTGTCAATGAATTCTCCCATGGCGGTAAAGGCCGCGGTCTGTATGAAATATTTAAGGGCCCGTTCTTTGCGCTCGGAGGGCTCGTCAATGGACAAGAACGCGTCGATGGCCAGCGCGTACACAATGTCCCCGGCGATGATCCCCAAGTCAATGCCTAATTTATCAGGGTCATTGGTTTTTACCGTGTGAGCTAAAATTTTGTGCATGGTGGGTTTGCCGCGGCGCAGGTCCGAGCGGTCGATGATATCGTCATGGATCAGCATGAAATTATGCAGGAATTCCATGCAGGTGGACGCGTTATAAAGTTTGCGGGAGATCTTTTTGGAGGCAGGCGCGTAACCTTTATAGGTCAGGACTAAAAGCAGGGGGCGCAGGCGCTTGCCTTCCCGCAAGGTGAATTCGCGGATGCTTTCAAACAATAAAGGCGAGACCAAATGCAGCTTATAGTCTTTCTTGACCGTGTCAAGAAACTGGCTCAAGCTTTTATCGATATTTTTTCGTATTTGCTCTATCACGGCGGATAGTGTATCATAGCTCTTAAATTATCTCAAATATTCCTTTAAAGAAAGAGGGTCTTATGCGTGTTTTGGGAATGATGGTCATGATGATGTTCTTGTGTTGGGGGGTTGCTTTTGCGGCGACAGTCAATCTTAACGATGGGCGTGTCGTGCAGGGCGACATCATCAAGCAAGATGCCAAGAGTCTCCAGATCAGTGTGGACGGCGTGACCATGACCTATTACGCGGACGAGATCAAGGACATTGACGGCAAATCTTTTGCCGCGGCTGCCGCGCAGCCGGAAGCTGTTGCGCCTGCGCCGGAAACTGCCGTACCCGCACCCGCGGCAGGCGGGATAGATCCGGACAAAAAAGAGTTGATCCTGAAATTCATTGATGTTTTTGGGACCCGTCAGGCGCTGACCAATAATTTTGAATTGATGATCCAGCAGATCCAAAAAGAAAAACCGGATGAAGCCCAAAAGATCCGTCAGCGTGTCAAGGTTGATGAGATCATCGAACGCCTGCTTCCTATATATGACCGTAATTTCACATCTGATGATCTAAAGGCGTTCATTGCTTTTTATGGTTCTCCTGAAGGCCAGAAATTAATAGGCACCATCCCTGAGCTGATGAAAGAAAGTGTCGGAGAGAGTGTAAAATATATGGAAGAAAAGTTCCCGGAGGTCAAGCAAGGGCAGTAATACCACAAACGTAACTATATATTTATCAATAAGTTACATTATTTTAGAGTTTTTTAAGTTGACCGCAGAATTTTTCTCTGTTATAGTAATCCGCTTTTAAATTTTCCTACCAAGAAACAGAGTCCAGAAGGAGTAAATTCATGATCGACCGTTATTCCCTTTCAAAGATGAGCCGCATTTGGTCTGATGAGCATAAAATGGAAATTATGCTTAAGATCGAAGTGTTATCTTGTGAATCCATGACCAAGTCAGGCGTTATCCCCAAAGCTGCCATGGAAAAGATCCGCAAGAATGCTAAATTTGACCTTGAAGAAGTGCGCCGTCTTGAAGAACGCACCAAACACGATGTGGTGGCTTTTATCCAAAGCGTTGGCCAAAGCCTGGGGCCGGAAGCCCAGTATCTGCATATGGGCATGACCTCATCAGACCTCTTGGACACATCCCTGTCGCTGCAATGTGTTGAAGCGGCGGATATTTTGATCGCTGATATTAAAAAACTTTTAGCGGCACTTAAAGACAAGGCCAAAAAGTATAAAGACGCGGTATGCATCGCCCGCACCCACGGCGTGCACGCGGAGCCGACCACCTTTGGCCTGAAAATGGCCATCTGGTTCGACGAGATGAACCGTAATTTGGAGCGCCTGCAGGCGGCCCGTGAAGGCATGCGTTATGGTAAATTGTCGGGTGCTGTGGGCACCTATGCCAATATTGACCCATCGGTGGAAGAGTATGTTTGCCAGCAGTTGAATTTAAAGCCGGCGAATGTGGCCACCCAGATCATCCAGCGTGATCCTCATGCCCATTATGTCATGGTCCTGGCCATTATCGGTTCTTCCTTGGAAAAATTTGCCTCCGAGATCAGGGCCCTGCAAAAAACAGAGCTTTTGGAAGTGGAAGAGCCTTTTTTCAAAGGCCAGATCGGCTCATCCGCCATGCCGCATAAGCGCAATCCCGTGACCTGCGAGCGCATCTGCGGTCTGTCGCGCATTTTGCGTGCTAATTCCATCGTGGCTTTAGAGAACATGAACCTCTGGCATGAGCGCGATATCAGCCATTCCTCGGCGGAGCGCGTGATTTTGCCCGATTCAACGATAGCGCTTAATTACATGCTTAATAAATTCATCCCGATCATCGAGGGGCTTTTGGTCTATCCCAAAAACATGATCGCGAACCTTTCCAAGACCCGCGGGCTGATCTATTCCCAGCGCATCCTTTTGGAATTGATGAAAAAAGGCCTCACGCGCGACGCTGCTTATGAGATCATCCAGGCCGCGGCCATGCAGGTCTGGCAGGAAAGCACGGAATTCAAAGATGTGCTGTTCCGCGATCGCCGGGTACGCAAGTATTTATCGCAAAATGAGATCAATGCGTGCTTTGACATTAAGTACTACATCCGTCACCGCGATAAGATCTTTAAACAGGCGGGTATAAAATAAAAGAAGATGCAGAAATTAGACAAAATATACGAAGGCAAGGCCAAGATCCTCTACACCACCGAGGACCCGGCCTCGCTGATCCAATATTTCAAAGATGACGCGACCGCCTTCAATGCCCAGAAGCGGGGCACGATCGCCGAGAAGGGCATCATGAATAACGGGATCGCCTCCAAGATCTTTGAACACTTGAAAGCCAAGGGCATTGAGACCCATTTTGTCCAATGGCTCAACGACCGTGAGATGTTAGTCAAGCGTGTTGAGATCGTTCCCCTGGAAGTCATTGTCCGCAACCGCGCGGCCGGTTCTTTGTGCCGTTTGCTGGGACTGGCCGAAGGGGCGAATTTGTCCTGCCCGACGCTGGAATTCTGTTACAAGAATGATGCCTTAGGCGATCCGCAGGTCAATGAATACCATATCCGTGCCTTGAATTTTGCCACGGATGATGAAGTCAAAAAGATCACGGCACTGGCCTTTAAGATCAATGAGGTTTTAAAGAAATTCTTCCTGGACTTGAAGATCGAATTGATCGATTTTAAAATAGAATTCGGCCGCATCAACAATCATATTATCCTGGCTGATGAGATCTCTCCTGACACCTGCCGTTTGTGGGAAGTCGGTACAGGCAATAAGCTTGACAAAGACCGTTTCCGTCGGGATTTGGGTAATATCGAAGAGGCCTATCAGGAAGTATTACGCAGAGTCACCCAATAATGATCTGGCGCGTTGAAGTCAAACAAAGGGATGGGACCCTCGACACACAAGGACTGTCCATTGCCCGTGACATTACCGATTTGGGCTTAAGTGAGATGCCCCAAGTGCGTGTCGTGTCCGTTTTCCTGCTGGAAGGCCAGATCAGCCGCGACGAGATCAAGCGCATCGGCGACGAACTCCTGGTTGACCAGATCGTCGAGCAATACAGCTTTGATCTAAAACTTCCCCTGCAGTCAGCTGACCATCACGTTGTTGAGATCGCTTATAATCCCGGTGTCATGGACCCTGTGGAAGCTTCCACGATCAAAGGCATTCGTGACCTCGGCGTGACAGGCATCAGCGCTGTGCGCACGGCCAGGCAATACCATATCCATGGCAAAATTTCCGCCAAACAATTAGAATCAATCACGACCCGTGTCCTGATGAATAAGCTCATCCAGCACGTGGTCAAAGACCCGTCGCATGTCCCGGCAACGCTTGGGATAGCAGCCCCATCCGCGTCTAAATTTGATGTGATGATCGTGGATTTGTTAGGCGCCAATGACAAAAAACTTTCCGAAATTTCTAAAAGCGGCCAGCTGTATTTAAATTTGGATGAGATGAAGGCCACTCAAAGTCATTTTAAAAAAGAAGGACGCAACCCGACGGATGTTGAATTAGAGACCATTGCCCAGACCTGGAGCGAGCATTGCCGCCATAAGACTTTTCGAGGCGTGATCCGTTACCGTGAAGACAAAACCGGAAAGCCACAGATCATCCGCAGCCTTTTTAAGACCACCATTGCCGCGGTCACCGTGAAATTAAATAAGAAATGGTGCGTCTCGGTCTTTCACGACAACGCCGGGGTCATTGCTTTTGACAAAGATTATAATGTTTGTTTTAAAGTTGAGACCCATAATCATCCTTCTGCCCTGGAGCCATTCGGCGGGGCCAATACCGGTGTCGGCGGTGTTATTCGGGACACTTTAGGCACGGGCCTGGCGGCCAAGCCTTTGTGCAACACCGACGTGTTTTGTTTCGCGCCTCCTGATATGTCAGCGTCAAGCTTGCCTTCAGGCGCCTTGCATCCCAAACGGGTCATGAAAGGCGTCGTTTCCGGGGTGCGTGATTACGGTAATAAGATGGGCATTCCGACGGTCAATGGCGCCATTGTGTTTGATGAACATTTTGCAGGTAACCCGCTGGTTTTTTGCGGTAATATTGGCTTGATCCCTAAGGGCAAAGAGATCAAACGCGTCAGCAAGGGCGATTTGATCGTGGCTGTTGGCGGACGTACTGGGCGCGACGGTATTCATGGTGCTACGTTTTCTTCGGGAGAGTTGACCGGAGATTCCCAGACAGTTTCTTCGGGTGCAGTACAAATAGGGAACCCTATTGAAGAGAAAAAAGTGCAGGATGCTCTGCTCAAAGCGCGTGAGGCTGGCCTGTATTCCGCCATTACCGATTGCGGGGCAGGCGGATTTTCTTCCGCCGTCGGGGAAATGGGTGAAAAGACCGGTGCGCGCGTTGACCTGGACAGGGCTCCTCTTAAATACCAGGGACTTAAATATCATGAAATTTGGATCTCTGAATCACAAGAGCGCATGGTCATGTCCGTGCCTCCTGTTCATATTGAAGCCCTTTTAAAAGTTTTTGCGGATGAGAATGTTGAGGCGACCGTGTTAGGCGAGTTCGACGGATCCGGCCGTTTGCAATTGTTCTTCCACGGCCAGCAAGTCGCTGACCTGGACATGCGCTTTATCCATGATGGTTTGCCCAAGACGATCAAGGAAGCGGTTTATCAAAAACCTGTTTTGAAAAAAGAAAATTTGCCTAAGAGCAATCAGGACCTGACGGAAAGTTTATGCTCGGCCTTAAGCCATTACAATGTGGCTTCCAAAGAAAGCATTATCCGCGTCTATGACCATGAAGTGCAGGGCACCAGCGTGGTCAAGCCCCTGGTCGGACCATCTACGGATGGCCCTTCAGATGCCGCGGTGATCCGCGGCCGTCTGGATTCCAAGCGCGGCATTGCGGTTTCTAACGGGATCAATGTGCGCTACGGCATGATCGACCCATTGGGCATGGCTGCTTCCTGTATTGATGAAGCGATCCGCCAGATCATCGCCGTGGGAGGGTCTTTGGAACGCATCGCCCTTCTTGATAATTTTTGCTGGGGCAATCCGGACAAGCCTGACCGTTTGGGGTCCTTGGTGCGCTGTGCCCAAGGTTGTTATAAAGCAGCATTGGCTTTTGGAACGCCGTTTATTTCAGGTAAGGACAGTTTATACAATGAATATACGCATAAAGGCAAAAGCCTTGCGATCCCGGGGACTATTTTGATCTCTGCCATCGGTATCGTCGATGATGTGGGGAAAAGTGTCACCATGGACCTTAAAAAAGCAGGCAACAGCATTTACGCGATCGGCACCACCTTTGATGAGTTGGGCGGATCGATCTATCTGGAAAATTTAGGACAACTGGGCACCAATGCGCCGCAGGTCAATTTTAAAATGGCTGTTAAAACGTATAAGGCCATTGAGAAAGCAAACAAAGCAGGCTTGATAGCGTCCTTGCATGATTGCTCTGAAGGCGGGGCAGCAGTGGCTTTGGCGGAAATGGCTTTTGCCGGCGGCTTGGGAGCAACGGTCTTATTAAAGAAACTGCCTTATAAAGGCAAACAACGGCGGGAAGATATTCTTCTTTTTTCAGAAAGCAATTCACGCTTTCTAGCGGAAGTTTCACCTGTACATGAAAAAGCGTTGGCCAAAATATTCAAAGGCATCGCTTTTGCCAAGATCGGCACAGTTGAAGCAAGCCCGGAGTTTGTTGTCTATGGGCTCCACGACCAGCCGGTGATCAATGCCCGTATTGATGAACTAAAAGAGATCTGGAAATCACCATTAAAGTGAGGAAACTTATGGCAAAAGCAAAAAATCATCCCCAAGCCCCTGATTTTGAAATGATGGAAGACCCCTGGCGCATTTTCCGAATCATGGCGGAATTCGTTGCCGGATTTGAAGAGCTCAAAGACATTGGTCCGGCTGTCAGCATATTCGGGTCTTCGCGCATCCACACCGCGCATTCTTATTATGATGCCGCAGAAAAAACAGCGGAATTATTGGTCAAAGCCGGGTACGCGGTGATCACCGGCGGCGGCCCCAGCATCATGGAAGCAGGCAATAAAGGGGCGGCCCAAGCCGGCGGCAAATCCATCGGGCTTAACATTGACTTGCCTTTTGAGCAAAAAGCCAACAGCTATATCAATCATCTGATCAATTTTCATTATTTCTTTTGCCGTAAGGTTTGTTTTGTTAAATACGCCAAGGCCTTTGTGATCTTTCCCGGCGGGTACGGGACCCTGGATGAATTATCAGAAAGCATCACCCTGATCCAGACCCAGCGCATGGACCAATTTCCTGTCATCCTTTACGGAAGCAAATACTGGAAGGGTTTATTGGATTGGTTCAAAGGCCCGATGCTCCATGAGGGCTGCATTGATCTTAAGGACCTGGACATCATCCAAACCGCTGATAAGCCGGAAGAAGTTGTTCGGATCATCAAACAGTTTTACGCCAAGAAAAAGAAAAAATAAATGTCATCAAACGTTAAAGTCATCGTTATTCGCACGGCTGGGACAAACTGCAACGAGGAAACTGCGTTTGCGTTCAGCCGTTTGGGGGCCCATGTCGAGCAGGTGCATATCAATGCCCTGATCGCCGGCACTAAGAAGCTGGGCGATTATCATATCCTGGCCTTGCCCGGCGGGTTTAGTTATGGGGATGATATTGCCTCGGGGCGTATCCTGGCCAATGAATTGCGTTTGAAACTGGCAGAAGACATCAAACGATTTATCCGTGACGGCAAATTGATCATCGGCATATGCAATGGATTTCAGATCCTGGCCAAAGCGGGCATTTTGCCTGGGCTTGGCTGGAAAATTGGACAAGAGGCCACGTTGTTCTATAATGATTCTGCGAAGTTCGAGGCCCGCTGGGTGCATTTGAAGGTGGAAAGCCGTTCTATTTGGACCAAGGGTATGGCGGGCCAGATTTATCTGCCAGTGGCGCACGGCGAGGGAAAATTCATCCCGCGCGATAAAAAAGTGTTAGATACGCTGACCGGTAACGGACAGATCGTTTTTCGTTATTGCAGCCTTGATGGCGGCAAGCCGGTATATCCGGATAATCCTAACGGTGCCACTGATGATATCGCCGGAATTTGCGATACCACCGGACGTGTGCTGGGCTTGATGCCGCATCCGGAGCGTCATTTCTTATTCGAGCAGCACCCCTTTTGGACACGCCTGACCCAAAAAAGCGAATTCGGCGATGGGGCCAAGATATTTGAGAATGGTATTAATTACGTGAAGGAGAATTTGTAGTATACGCGTCATTGCGAGGAGCCCGAAGGGCGACGAAGCAATCTTTTTACACTCGCGCATGTAGGGCCGACACCGGTATGTCCTCCTGCTAAAATTTGTAGTTCACGCTGGTACCGTTGTTTCCCAAGGATCTGGTCACGCGAAAAAGTTGGATCGAAATCGAACGGTACAAATTTTTATACGCAGGAGAACACACCGGTATCGGCCACCTAATATTTCCCCTCTTTCTTATAAAGAAGGGTTAGGGGGTTAAAGAAGAGACTGTTAATGAAGGAGATCATGTCAAAATGAATTTACCGCCTTTATTATATTGGATATTAGGAGGATCATTCGCCGCGTTGTCAACTTTTTGTTTCACACACGCGTATAATTTACAAAATAATCAGACCGAAATAAAGACGGAAGTGCAAGACCATAATAGTAGTATTAAAGAATCAAATAAAATTAAAAATGGTTTGAATAATATTAATTTAACTCGAGGGCAAATTATAGAGGAAATTGAAAAGAGCCCGCCTTTTCAACAAAATGAAATCTTGAAACATTACATTGGTCTAAGCATTGACTGGAATATGAAACTTTCCTCAGTCGATAAGGCAAGTAATGATAATATAAAAGTTACTTTTGGTGATATCGGAAGTTTTGACGGTTATGGCATAACAACTTGTATTGTGAAGTTGTCAGATTATCCTGAATTAGCTATTATGAAACGGGATACAAAAATTCGAATAGAGGCCAAAATCGATTCAATAGATTACCCCATTTTTAGATTAAAAGATGTCACTCTTGTATATTGATTTTGTGATGAGAACTAAAGGGAAATATTGGTAAATTAAGGTAAGGGGGAAATTTGTTCTTTTTGCGACACTTCGATTTTAGCCGACGCAGGCCGAGGGAACGAGGGAATTCCGAGCCGTAGGGCGAGGAATGCCGAAGATGCTCGAGCCCTGAACTTCCAGAGAAGTTCAGGGCGAGTTTCTGAGGCACCGAGTGACCGAGGATCGTCGGCGTTAAAAAATCGACCGTGGAGCGAAAAGAACAAATTTACCCCGTACACGTAGGAAAAGGAATATGGCACAAAAACTGACGTATAAAAAAGCAGGCGTGGATATTGCCAAGGCCAACCGGTTTGTGGATGCGATCAAGGCGATGTCTTCGGTCACGATGAATAAGGGCGTGGTTAACCGCCCGGGTTCATTTGGGGCTTTGTTTGATCCTGGTTTCTTGAAATACAAGGATCCGATCTTGGTTTCTTCGACCGATGGTGTGGGTACGAAATTATTGGTCGCGAATTTAGCAGGCAAGCATGACACCGTGGGCATTGATCTGGTGGCGATGAATGTGAATGATGTTTTGTGTACCGGTGCCAGGCCTTTGTTCTTCTTAGATTACATAGCTACCGGCAAACTCAACCCCAAGATCATGAAGGATGTGATGAAGGGCATTGTCGCCGGATGCCGTCTGGCCGGATGCGCCTTGATCGGCGGTGAAACCGCGGAAATGCCCGATATGTACAAGGGCAAGGACTATGATCTGGCAGGCTTTACAGTCGGTATCGTGGAGAAACAGGGCATTATTGATGGCTCAGGGATCAAATGCAATGATGTGCTCATAGGTCTCCCATCTTCAGGGCTGCACTCTAATGGCTATTCGCTGGCCCGTAAAGCGTTGAACACCCAAGAGCAAAAACGCTACGCACAAATTTTGCTTAAGCCCACGTGCATTTATGTTAAACCCGTATTGGCCTTGCTTGAAAAGATACGCGTCAGGGGCATGGCGCATATGACAGGCGGCGCCTGGTATGAAAAATTGACCAAGGTCTTGCCTAAAGGATTATGTTTTAGCGTTAACAAAGGAAGCTGGCCCGTTCCTCGGATATTTGATCTGATCCAGGACAAAGGCCGTGTCCCGGAGCATGAGATGTACCGTACTTTTAATATGGGTATTGGCTTGTGCTTAGTGGTCACGCCTCAAGATGTCGTCGGAGTCCAGGCCCTTTTGCGTCAGCAAAAGGTGGAGTCATTTGTTATCGGCGAAGTGGTGCAGGATACAAAGCGTAAAGTAGTTTTTAAGTAATGGATTCCCGCTTTCGCGGGAATGACAATTTAAATCAATAGGGAATGACAGGTAGGATGTAGATGAATATTTTAGTGATAGGTGCCGGCGGGCGGGAACACGCGCTGTGCTGGAAGATCGCACAGTCCCCCAAGGTCAAGCGGCTTTATTGCGCGCCGGGCAATGGCGGCATCGCCCAGATCGCTGAATGTGTCGATATTAAAGTTGATGATGTGGGACTGCTTTTGCAGTTTGCCTTGCGCAAGAAAATTGACCTGACCATCGTCGGCCCCGAAGCCAGCCTGGTTGCCGGAATAGTGGATGCTTTTACGTCCAAAGGATTAAAGATCTTCGGGCCTTCCCAAGCCGCGGCCGAACTTGAAGGCAGCAAGGTCTTTGCCAAAGAATTCATGCACCGCCGCAATATCCCGACAGCTGTCTACAAAGTTTTTGATGATGCGTCCAAGGCGCTGGTTTTTTTAGAGAAAGCCCAGTTCCCTTTGGTTGTCAAGGCTGACGGCATTGCCGCCGGCAAGGGTGTCTATGTTTGCGCTGACCTGCCGCAGGCAAAGACCGCCATTGATGAGATCATGGTCCGAAAAATATTCGGCGCCGCGGGAAACAGGGTGGTCATTGAAGAATGCCTGCAAGGCCCTGAGGTATCGGTGCTGGCTGTTTGTGACGGCAAACATTTTTTGGTCCTGCCCACGGCACAGGACCATAAACGCATTTTTGATGATGATCTTGGGCCCAACACCGGCGGGATGGGGACGTTTTCGCCAAGCCCTTTGGTCACTATCGAGGTTTTGGACCCGATCATCACGCGGATCATTGAACCAACCATCCGGGGCATGTACCAGGAAGGCAACCCTTTTAAAGGCATTCTTTTCGCGGGACTGATGTTGACCGCTGATGGCCCTAAAGCGTTGGAGTTCAACGTGCGCTTCGGCGACCCTGAAACCCAAAGCATCCTGCCAAGGCTTAAGTCCGATATTGTGGAAATGTTTTTGGCTGCTTGCGACGGCAGGCTTGATGAATTAAAGATCAAATGGGATGAACGGCCCTGCGTATGTGTGGTGATCGCTTCAGGCGGCTATCCCGGTAAATACCAAAATGGATTTACTATTAGCGGCCTCGATGAGATCAAAGAGCCGGAAACCTTTGTTTTTCACGCAGGTACTAAGGTCGAGGGGAGCGGATTGGTGACCAATGGCGGACGGGTTTTAGGTGTCAGCGCCATCGCTAAAAGCTTTGAAGCAGCTGCCGCAAAAGCGTATAATGCGGTGAGTAAGATCAAATTTGAACATATGTTTTTTCGCCGTGACATCGCAACCAGGATCGTAAAAGAAAAAGCTGCCCATGGGCGCCACTAAGGTCTTAAAAGTCAATTCAGCTTTGCCGGAACCGGAAAAGATCGCCGAGGCGGCCCGCATCGTGCGCCAGGGCGGATTGGTGATATTTCCGACGGAAACCGTCTACGGCATCGCCGCGGATTCCAATAATCCCAAGGCCATGGACCGCCTGCGCGCGGTCAAGCAGCGCACGGATGGGAAACTTTTTTCCATTTTAGTGGCCCAGCGGGGGATCATTGAGAATTATTCGACGTACACGCACCCGAATTTATACAAGGTGATCGACAAGTATTGGCCCGGTCCTTTGACGGTGATCGTGCCGGCCCGGCATGAAGGGGAGACGATCGGCATACGCATGCCTGACCATACCGTGGCCTTGCGCCTGGTGGAAGAAAGCGGCTGCACCATCGCGGCCCCTTCGGCAAACCTGGAAGGTAAAAAGCCCCCGACGAATTGCAAGGAAGCTTTGCAGGACCTGGATGGCCAGGTGGAACTGGCCTTGGACGGCGGTCCGGTGGATTTTGGGATATCTTCGACGATCCTTGATTTTACACAGGCGCACCCGACGGTCACGCGTGACGGTGTCATCACCCAGCCGGACGTGGACCGTGCCATTAACAAAAAATGTGTTTTATTCGTGTGCACGGGAAACAGCTGCCGTTCGGTCATGGCGGAATATTTGCTTAAAGCTAAATTGATCGCCCGTGAAGACGTGGAAGTCCACTCGGCGGGGACCAGCGTTTATTTTAAGTCCGCGGCCAGCCAGGAGACCATCGCGGTGCTTCGGGAGCGCGGGATCAATGCCGCGGCGCATATTTCAAGGCCCTTGGGGACCATCATGCTTAAAAAATCAGACTTGATCTTTGCCATGACCCGCGCGCACCGCGCGCAGATCCT